>JAEEGL013399345.1_pt1 | contig 22519 bp, 23 predicted proteins | sample 9134231 | NCBI WGS metagenome assembly JAEEGL01 (sample SAMN16246548, study PRJNA631951) | gut metagenome | biome: gut microbiome; feature: rumen; material: fiber-attached | host: Bos | place: Iran: Karaj | collected 2018-10
ATGCGTCCGACCGCGACTGCCGAGTACAACGACGCCTTCTGGAATATGATGCGCGGCAACAACTCCCTCGAAGTCAGGGATGCGCTTTCCGTTGGTGTTGGCGAGAACGGTGGCTTCACCGTCCCGGACGAGTTTGAACGCCAGCTGGTCCAGGGTCTGGAGGAGAATAATATCTTCCGTACTCTGGCCAAGACCATCCGCACCAATTCCGGTACCCGCACCATTCCGATCGCTACCGATGCAGGCTCTGCATCCTGGATCGAGGAGGGCGCGGCCATTCAGGAATCCGACATGAGCTTTGCACAGGAGACTCTGTCTGCTTATAAGCTCGGCTGCATGATCAAGGTCAGCAACGAGCTCCTGAACGACTCCGCTTTCGACATCGCCTCCCACATCGCGCATCGCTTTGGTGTGCGTTTCGGTAACGCAGAGGAGGATGCCTTCATCAACGGCACCGGCCCGTCTGCGAATCCGCAGGTGACGCCTTCCCAGCCGACCGGCATCCTGACCAGCCTCAATCCTGCGGCTGGCAACGTCACGGCGAATGCTCAGACCGTTGGCTTCGACAATGTCTACAAGCTGTATTACAGTCTGAAGTCTCCGTACCGCAGGAACGCTTCTTTCCTGTGCAACGAGACCCTCGTGCTGCAGCTGATGCTCCTGAAGGATGGCAACGGCAACTACATCTGGAAGCCGGGTCTTGAGGTCGGCAAGCCGGATACCATTCTGGGACGTCCGATCTACACCAGCGGCTATATGCCTGCCCTGACCGGCAACGCCACGCAGGATAAGAACAAGAAGGTGCTTCTGTTCGGTGACTTCAGCTACTACTGGATCGCCGATCGCCAGAATCGCACCCTCAAGCGCCTGAACGAGCTGTACGCCGTGACCGACCAGGTCGGCTTCATCGGCACCCAGCGTGTGGATGGCAAGCTGATCCTGCCGGAGGCTGTGCAGGTCATGGCGATGGGTACCGGTACCGGCAACTGATAAGCCATAGCTCCGGGGCTGCCTGATGGCGGTCCCGGATTTAACTACGGGAGGGAAAAGATCATGAGTACGCACGTACCAAAAAACTACTTCGACGATGGCGGGGATACCCTTGTCATCGGAGGAAAACTCGTAATGGAAGAAGGCGCGGAAACGAGCGGGATTGGCGGCAGGGTGGAAAACCAGTCGGCAAGCACTGCCAGCCAGGTATCCGCGCTGAAGAATGATTTCAATGCGCTTCTTACAAAGCTGAAGAATGCCGGAGTGATGGAACCTGACGCATGGAACATCTCCGTTCGGCTGGCTCCCGCGCTGACCGATGCCGTGGCTGCGGCAAACAATGCGAAAGCCTCAGTCGCCTACGAGGACGGGGTTATCACGATCACTGCCGATGTGGATGATCTGGAAGAATCCGAGAGCTCCGCTCCCGGTCAGGGCACCCACAAGTGGATCGGTCTCGGAATTGGCACCGGCCTTGGCTCCGTGACGGAGGCCATCTACAACGGCACTCCGCTGACTGCAGATGATGCAGCGGAGGCTGTCTCGGTTGGACTCGACCAGAACGGCGAGTTTGTGCTTTATGTCCGTGCCGAGGAGCTTGCCGAGACCGCGAAGGTCATCACCCTGAATGCGGACGGCTATGCGGAAATCACGATCTCCATCGTGGTTGTCGCGCCTGCTGCTGACTGATCAGAAAGGAGGCTGCCATGACCTTTATCACGCTGGAAGAAGCCAAACTGTACCTCCGGGTGGATTCTGCGGATGAGGATGCTGTCATCGGCAGCCTTCTCTCTGCGGCAGGGAACCTCTGCCGGGATGTGGCAAGGCTCTCGGACCAACAGTGGAGGGATATTGATTCGGATAAATGCTGCTCTAAATATTACAGCCGACCGAAACTGATGGAGCTTAGGGAGACCTTGCGTGTGGCTGTTCTATATGCGCTGGGTTATCTCTTCGAGCACCGTGAGGAAGCCGATCATCATGAGCTGACGCTGACGCTCAGGTCTCTTCTATTCGGTATCCGGGAAGGGGTGGTGTGATGAACATTGCAGGAATGCGGGTTAGGATCACCATCCAGAAAAACACGACCATAGTGGACCGGATCGGAAACCATACCTCCGGATGGACCGACTATTTCACCTGCTGGGCCACGGCGGTGACCAGCGGTCTTTCCACCAGTGAGGAAGAAGCTGCCGGGCATACGGTGGAGGCAGACCGGCTGGATCTTACGGTGCGGTATTCTTCGGAAACGGCTGCGGTCAATTCCAAGCAGTACCGGGTTCTGCTGGGCGACCGGATTTATAACATCCTGTCGATTGATGAGATGGGCTTTAAACACAACAGCCGGAAACTGCACACGCAGCTTGTGGAGAGGTGATGCTTATGGGCAAAACGATCCCGGTGGATAAGCTGACGGAGGAGGTCATGAATGGCCTTGAGGAATACGCCGAGCTGACTGCCGATGTGCTGAAGAAAGAAATACAGGAAGCGGGCAAGGTTGCCAAGCAGCAGATTTCGCAGACAGCGCCGCGCAAGACTGGCAGGTATGCAAAGAGCTGGGCGGTGAAAAAGATCAGTGAGACTTCCAATTCTCTGGAGGTCACGGTGCATTCCAAAAACCGCTACATGCTGACACACCTGCTGGAGAACGGTCATGCGAAACGCGGCGGTGGCCGGGTGGCCGCTATCCCCCACATCGCGCCTGCAGAGGAAACGGCGATCCAGTCTTTGGAGCGGAACATTGAACGAGAACTTGGGAGGTTGTGATGGAAAGACTTGTCGCAATCATGGAGGAGATCGGGCTGCCCTTTGCCTACCATCACTTCGCTGAGGGAGAATCACCCAATCCGCCATTTATCTGTTTCCTGACCTCCGGCAGCGACAACTTTGCTGCGGATGGCCGGGATTACTTCAAGATCGACCAGATCAATATTGAACTGTACACCGACCGGAAGGACCCGGATCTGGAAAGCAGCGTAGAGACCGTGCTGGATGGGCACGGTGTTTTTTATCAGAAGTCGGAGGTCTGGATAGAGTCCGAGCGGCTTTACGAGGTCCTCTACCAATTTGAAATGGAGGGTATGAATCATGCCGAAGAAAAAGAATAAGGTCAAATTCAATATCTGCAATGTCCATTACGCGATCCTGACCATCGCGGATGACGGGACATTCTCCTTCGGGACGCCGGTGCCGATGCCGGGCGCTGTCTCTCTGGCGCTGGACGCCAACGGCGAGCCTACCAACTTCTATGCGGACGGCTACGCCTATTACACCATCGGCAACAACATGGGCTACGAGGGCGATCTGGAGCTGGCGATGGTTCCGGAGTCTTTCCGTACCGATGTGCTGGGCGAGAAGCTGGATGCCAACAACGTCCTGATCGAAAACGCGAACACCGAAACGGTGAACTTCGCGCTGCTTTTCGAGTTCGACGGTGATATCCGCAAGATCCGCCACGTCCTGTACAAGTGCGCGGCCAGCCGTCCGAGCGTGGAGTCCAAGACCAATGAAGAGGAAGTCGAAGTCCAGACCGAGACCCTCTCCATCAAGGCTACGCCGATGGCAAATGGCGTCGTGAAGGCCAAGACCGGTGACGACACTACGGATTCTGTGTACCAGGGCTGGTATGGCGCTGTGTACCTGCCGACCGATCCGGTGATCGACGATGGTTCCGCTGTGGGATAAGGAGGACCGGGCTATGAGCATGACAAGGACAATCGAAATCGATGGTAAGCAGGTGCCCTTTAAGGCATCTGCTGCCATTCCCAGAATCTACCGTGTGAAATACGGGCGCGACATTTTCAAAGACCTCATGAAGCTGGAGAAGGCACTGAACGAGAATGCTGCCGAAGAGAGCAACCTCGATCTGTTCTCGCTGGAAACCTTCGAGAACATCGCTTATCTCATGGCAAAGCATGCGGACCCGTCTCTCCCGGACACGGCGGAGGAGTGGCTGGATGAATTCAGCGTTTTCTCCATCTATCAGGTGCTCCCGGAGATCATCTCCCTGTGGGGCCTGAATGTGCAGACACAGTCTGTCTCTAAAAAAAACGACCCGCAACCGAGCGAAGGCTGACAACTCCGCTCTTTTTACTCAGATGCGTCCAGCTCGGAATATCCATCCGGGATCTGGACCTTTTGACGGTCGGGCTCGTGAACGACATGTATATCGAAAGCGACAACGACGATCAGAACTACGCGCAGATCGGAACGCAGGCCGAGATGGATGCGTTTTAACTATTTTGAAGGGAGGCGACAGCTTTGGCGGGTGGCAGAATCAAGGGCATAACAATTGAGATCGGCGGCGATACCACTAAGCTGGAAGCCTCCATCAAAAGTGTCAATCAGGAAATCAAAGGAACCGAGTCCAAGCTCAAGGATGTCAATAAGCTCCTGAAAATGGACCCTGGTAATACGCAGCTTCTCTCCCAGAAGTATAGAACGCTTCAGCAGGAGATTCAGGCGACGAAGGAAAAACTGAATACCCTGAAAGAAGCATCCAAGCAGGCGGATCAGGCCCTGAAGGACGGCACGATTTCAAAGGACCAGTATGATGCCCTGCAGAGGGAAATTGCTGAGACCGAGCAGAGCCTGAAAAGTCTGGAACAGGAATATAAGAATTTCGGCTCTGTGCAGGCCCAGCAGATCGCGGCAGCCGGTGAGAAGATGAAGGACCTCGGCAGCAAGATGGAAAGCGCAGGCAAAACCCTGACGACCCACGTCACGCTTCCTCTTGCTGCAGTTGGTGCTGCAGGCGTGGCGAGTTTTGCCGAGGTCGATAAGACCATGCAGCTTACCAACAAGACGATGGGAAACACCGAGGAGCAGGCAGAGCTATTAAACAAGGCAATGAAGGACGCGGCGGCAAACTCCACCTTCGGAATGAAGGATGCCGCGACCGCGACACTGAACTTTGCCCGCGCCGGTCTGAATGCGGAGCAGGCAGCATCTGCTCTGGCTCCGGCCATGAATCTGGCTGCCGGTGAAGGCGGTGATCTGGATACCGTGTCTGCCGGACTGGTCGCTACGATCAACGGCTTTCATGGGAGCTTCGAGGACGCGGGCCATTATGCAGACGTATTTGCTGCGGCCTGCAACAATTCCGCACTCGATGTGGACAGCCTGTCCCACGCCATGTCGGTGGCAGCGCCGATCTTTTCCTCTGCGGGCTACTCCGTAAATGACGCGGCACTGTATATGGGCGTGATGGCCAACAACGGTATCGATGCGGATAAGGCCGCTAACTCCTTAAAGACTGGTCTGGCCCGTCTTGTCTCTCCTGCCAAAGAGGGCGCGGAGATGATGGACAAGCTGGGTATCTCCGTCACCAATTCGGATGGCACGATGAAGAGTTCCATCCAGATCCAGAAGGAACTGCACGATGCATTTGGCAAGCTCTCCGAGTCGGAGCAGATCGCTGCTGCCTCTGCCATCTTCGGAAAGAACCAGATGGCACCATGGCTGGCGCTGATCAATACCGCTCCGGAGGACGTCGGCAAGCTGAATGAATCCCTGGAAACCTGCGCCGGAACCACCGATGAAATGGCTGAGGCCATGATGAGCGGCTTTGGCGGTTCTCTGGAAAAGCTGAAAAGCTCCATCGACGTTCTGGTCACTTCTATCGGCGAGGCGCTGGCTCCGACGATCCAGAAGGTTGCGGAGTTCATCCAGGGCCTCGTGGATAAGTTTAATGCCCTGACACCGGCCCAGCAGGAAACCATCGTGAAGATCGGACTTGTGGTTGCTGCGCTGGGACCGCTGCTGATTGTAGTCGGAAAGGTGATCTCGTCCATAGGAACGATCATGACCTGGGCTCCGAAGATCGTCTCCGGGGTGCAGAGTGTGATTGGTATTGGCAGTAAACTCATGGGCGGCCTGCAGGCACTCTGGGGTGTGATCCTTGCCAATCCGATCGTGCTGATTGTCGCGGCCATCGCTGCGGCGGTCGCAGCCTTCATCTATTTCTGGAACACGTCGGAAGAGTTCCGGCAGTTCTGGATTAACCTGTGGGAAGCGATCAAATCTGCGGTGCAGGCCGTGGTGCAGGCGATCACTACCTTCTTTACCCAGACAATCCCGGAGGCGTTTAATGCTTTTGTGGAATTCTTCAAAGGGCTGTGGGAAGGGATCAAGAGCTTCTTCTCCGGCATCTGGGAGAGCATGAAGGAAATCGTGTCCACAGCATGGGAAACGATCAAAAATGTGGTGCAGGTGGCGATCATGGCGATCGGCGAGTTTTTCTCTACGGCGCTTACGATCATCACGCTGCCTTTCCAGTTTATCTGGGAGAACTGCAAAGAAATCATCCTCACGGCATGGGAGGCGATCAAGGGGATCGTTACCGGTGCGCTTGAGGCCATCAAAACCGGAATCTCTACGGCTTGGGAGGCCGTGAAGACTACGACCTCCACGGTATTTGAAGCGGTGAAAACCGTGATCACAACCGTATGGACGGCCATCAAGTCCGCACTGGACCCGATCATCAACGGAATCAAAACTGCTGTGTCCACAGCATGGGAAGCGATCAAAACCGCGACCTCCACTGTGTTCAATGCCGTGAAAACGACCGTGACCACAATTTGGAACGGCATCAAAACTGCCGTCACGACTGTGGTGAACGGAGTGAAGACCGCTGTATCCACGGCTTGGAATGAGGTAAAGAATATCACCTCCACCGTATTCAATGCGGTAAAAACAGCGGTATCCACAGCATGGAATGCAATCAAGACCACGGTCACCACGGTGATCAATTCCATCAAATCCGGAGTCTCCTCCGGGCTGAACGCAGTGAAATCAACGGTGAGCAGCATCCTGAACGGGATCAAATCTACCTTCACAAACGTGTTCAATGGTGTGTGGTCCTTTGTGCAGGGCATCGTAAACAAGCTGAAAAGCATCTTCAATTTCAGCTGGAGCCTGCCGCACATCAAGCTGCCGCATTTCTCGATCTCCGGCTCCTTCAGTCTGAATCCGCCTTCCATCCCGCATATCAGTGTCGAGTGGTACAAGAAGGCCATGAACAACGGCATGATCTTAAACAGCCCGACGATCTTCGGAGCGTCCGGGAACCATCTGCTGGGTGGCGGCGAGGCCGGGCCGGAAGCTGTAGTCGGTGTATCGTCCCTGATGGACATGATCCAGAGCGCGGTCAATAACAACATGCAGATGGCGGATGGCGGGAACATCACCATTCCTGTTTATATCGGAGGGAACCTGATTGATGAAATGATCGTTACAGCACAGCAGCGGAGGGCGCTGCGGTCAGGAGGCAGGGCATGACATTTCAAACCTATCTGAAGATCAACGGAACGGCCCTCCCGGTACAGAAGGATGACTATTCTGTCGACTACAGCGATGTCATTGCTGACAGCGGCGGAGTGACGGAAGCGGGGACGACCATCCGGGATGTGATCCGGGAAGGCGTCCCCTCAATTTCTGTAAGCCTGCCGGTGTCGGTTACCTGGCTGAAAAAGCTGAGGAGGCTGAAGAAAGAACCGTACCTGAATGTGGAATGGATGAACCCGGAAACCGGGGTTCTCTCCTCCGGCATCATGTACATGGACGGCTTCAAAGTCTCCCTGAAACACGATACGAGCGCTGGCGGTCTGTGGATGGTTTCCTTCAGTTTGGAGGACCTGAACGATGTATGAGGTATCTGAAAAATATAAAGAGGCCATCCGCAGCCAGAGCCGGAAATTCAAATGGTATGGAACCATCACGACGCCTTCTGGGAGGGTCTATCACTTTACGGAAAAGGATATCGTAAAGGGCAGCGGGACCCTCACCCGGTCCTGTTCCGGTTCCACCTCGCTGGAGATGGGATCGGTCTATGCGGCAGAGCTGGACATTTCCTTATTTCTGAACGTGGATCGCTACAGCATGTACGATGCCGTGATCAATCTTTATTTTGGGTTCCAGCACAGGATCATGCGGATCTGGAACGATCTGCGGCCCTTGACCTGGGACTCTCTTCGGGACAGGACCTGGGGCCATCAGTATGAGGAAGAACTGATTCCGATGGGCAGGTTTGTCATCTCCGAGGCAACGCGGACGATGACGGTGCTTCAGCTGAAAGCCTATGATTACATGCTGAAGTTCGAGAAGAACATGGTCAACAGCGGCAATACCAGAACGCCGTATGAATGGCTGCAGTTCGCCTGCACTGCCTGTAAGGTGACGCTGGGAGTCAGCGAAGAAGCCGTGGCAGCCATGCCAAACGGAACCAAGCGGCTGGCCTATACCAATACAGATGATGTGAAAACCTACCGGGATCTGATCGCGCAGGTATCGACGGTGCTGTGTGCCGTCTGCCAGATTGACCGTCAGGGCAGACTTGTGGTCATCCCGTTTTCCAATACACCGGTGATGGATATTCCGGCATCATGGCGGTACTCCTCCAAGATCGCAGATTACATCACCAAATACACCGGGCTCTATGCGACCTACCGGGCAGGGGGCCTGACCGAGTATTACAAGGTGGAACCGGACGACGGCCTGATTTATAACATCGGCACAAATCCGTTCCTGCAGATCGCGTCCACCACAGAGCGCAGCGAGACCGTGCAGGCGATTATCAATCATCTGTCTGCCACAACCTATACGCCGTTTGAGGCGGAGATTCCGGGAGACCCGGCCATCGATCCGATGGATGTCCTAAGCCTGTCCGGTGGGCAGGCGCGTGGTGAGATTGCCTGCATTACGGAGATCATATACCGCATCAACGGGAAAAACAGTATCAAGTGTGTCGGTGAGAACCCAAGACTCAATCAGGCCAAGAGCCGGTACACAAAGGATATCGAAGGGTTGCTGGCCCAGAGCGAAGGTATCGAGGGAACCTCCACCTTCTGGATGTCGGACGCTTACAGCCCTTCGGATATGGCGATCGAGGAAACAGAGACTGTCGTCACGGCCACGCAGTTTGAAATCCAGACGGATAAATCCAGAGGCGAGATCATCTGGACCGGAACTTACACTCTGAACGAGCCCAGCCTTGTGACGGCAAATGTCTATCTGGATGACCGGCTCATTTATAGCTGCCGGGACTGGCGGCTGTCTGGGAACACTACGCTGACCGTTTCGACGCCGTTTGAGATCCAGCGCGGTGATGAAGGTATCCACGAGGTAAAAATCAGCTTAAGCTGTCAGGTTTCAGAGGAATCCGATCTGACGATTATGGCGAGGCAGCTTGCTTCTCTGGAAAACCGGGTGCGCCAGATCGAGGAGGGCTTCGGAAACGAGATCTCGGTTGAGGACTTTGTACATGGAGAGCTTGCCGCAATGATCGGCAGGATCGATGCAGAGACGACAATTTCTCTCGGAACATCAGAAGCCTGTGAGATCACGGAAGCTGTGAATCTTGAATTGAAGGCGATGTTCGGCAGCATCATGGAAAATGCAGGAGGAGAAATCGAATGATGAAAGGTCATGTGAAGATAGAGCTTTTCGATCATAAGACCGGAAGGCATAAACGGATCGAGCGTGACAACATGCTCACCAATGCGCTGGCGTTCAGGGCCGGGATCGATGCAAACGATAACCTTGGTCTTTACTCCAGTGAATACAGCCTCATGCCGCTGGGCACAAAAGGGCTCGGCGGCCTGTACCTGTTTGATGGACCGCTTACAGAGGATGCGGATAATGTCCACTTCCCGATGGGCGTCCATCTGACAGGCTGCGCTGGCAGGGGCACCGGCAATCCGGCCAGCAACCTGCAGGGCACCATCGACAATACGGTATCCGGTTATTCGAATGGAACGTACACCACGGTATGGAACTTCCTGCCGAGTCAGGGAAATGGCGTGATTGCCGCTCTTGCGCTTACCCACGCGAGGGCAGGTGATCTGCCATTTCACATGTACCGGGCAAATGCCTGGAACCGTATCTCGACAGCCTACCGCCATTTCTGCGCGATGGACCCGCAAAATGATACCGCGTACTTCAGCTACAACTATCAGGCGGCAAACACGGTCTACTTCTTCAAACGGAAGCTCTCCCGGCATCTGCTGCGGGTGAATTCTCCGTACATGGGTGATGAGGAGACGGCGCTAATTTTTGATCTGTCCTCCGAGATCATCACCGACCGGAGCTATTGGGATGTAACGCCGGACTATGACGGCTACATCTATCTGTGTGCGACGCAGGGAAACCAGTCCGGGAATGCGACTGTGTACCTTCGAAGGCTCAAAGCGTCGGCGGACCATTTCACGCTGGAGGAGGATACGGATTTCAGGCAGGTGCTGACGCTCCCGGAAGTTTATCTGTATCCGTCCAACCAGACCAAGAATACGCACACGCTTTCCCTGTGCGTCTCGAACGGATACCTCTATGCCTTAAGCTATGACCGGAAATCCGTGTATAGGGTTTCGCTGCTGGATACTTCGCAGGTCCGACAGATCACTCCGAGTATTGACCGCTTCCAGACGATGGACTGCGGCATTTATCCGCACAAGGGCAGCGGTATCTGGACGGAGTTTCTGTACCAGGTCACGACCGCGACGGGTGCTGCGGAGAACCGCAGGACCAGAGGCATCATCTACGAGGATGGCGAGTGCCGGTACGATCTTGGCAACTATTCGACAGGGTCCTGGGCCATGAAGGATTTCTGCGGCTATGTCACAGACGACCTTCGGATGTTCTCTTCCTACTATGTTTACTGCGACGCCTGCCAGAACTATATCGGGACGATCTGCAATCTGGAAGAGCCGGTCACGAAGACCGATTCTCAGTCCCTGAAGATCACCTATTCCATCACGGATGCGTAAGGAGGTGCAGCATGGCTCTACGAATTGCCGCAAGACAGGCTCGCCTCGTGGTCTTCGGCTACAACGCGGTCACGAGCAAGATCGAATGGGTGCGGAGTCCGGACGGGCCGCAGTATGCTGGCTCTCCGCTTTCCCTCGCCGGGGGTCAGGTGATGGCCTATTACAAGGATGGCACGGCCTCGGATATCACAGACTCCTGTACCTATGATCCGGCAGAGGGAACGCTTCTGGAATACAGCGGGGAGCTGAATATCAACGCCAATTATACGGACCATGCCGGAAATGAATTCACGGCTGATACGCAGATCATGATTTATGACGTGGAGGAGTTGCTTTTTACGAGTTTGGCAAATCCGACGCAGAAAGAAGGCGCAGCTCTGGACCTTTCAGGGGCTGTTCTTTCTGCCAGATACTCGGATGGAACAGTACGGACAGTGGATGCCTCCGCTGCCACCTTTGAACCGGCTGCCGGAGAATTGATCGGCCACATGGACACGATGCAGGTTCAGGCGATGTGGAGAAATCCCGCTACCGGTTCCGAGTATTATGCACAGTACACGATCAATGTGGATACGGTTGATATGCTGTTCTTCTCGCATTCGCCTAACAAGACGCACTATGCCGAGGGAGAGCCGCTTGACCTGACAGGCGCTACGGTGGCCCTGCGCTATAAGCGGTCCGGGGACATCGAGACCGTCACGGCGGGCTGCACCTTTTATCCTCCGGCAGGAGAAATCATGACGCCTTATGGAACGGCCCTTCATGCGACCTACCAGATGCCATCCGGCGATCAGTACGAGTGTGAAACCCTGCTGAATGTTGAGACCATGACGGTGCCGATTGATGTGATCGGACAGCTCATTGGCGAGGACCTGGGTCTTTCGTTTAATGACGATCTTCCATCTGATTTCTGGAATGACTTCTATCCGCAGGACGTGCCATACATCCCTGCGGATGGGGACTACTACCTGACAACGGATACCTACAGTTCCATTGTGGATTATCTGGCCGGGAAGGGTGCGTTTGCCGATTATCAGCAGTACGGGGATATTCCGTTCATGAAGCTGCCTGCCGGAAGATATCCATCGGCGGATGGCACAAATGCTATAGAAGCCAGTGCCGACATTTATATCATCGCAGCAATGATGAAGAAGGACGGAAGGCCGGAGGCGTTACCTGGGCCGAGTATCGTGGACTATCCGTACACGAACCTATATGCCTACAACCAGATTCATGTGCTGACCTTCACGCTTAACGCGTCGGATTACACGCGCTGCGCTCCGGGTCTGAAGGGTGGCTACAACTCCGCCACCTCCGGTATCTGCCGGAAGATGGCAGGGCTCGGTCTCCCGGATGTAGACGACGAAACCATGTACACGAACTACGTGACGTTCTCGGATGCCAGCATCGTAAATATTCCGGGCATACTGGCACTCCCGTGGTGCTGGTACGACGATCTGCCGCATGACCTATCCGTGCTTAAGAATATCGTCCAGCATGGTTCGGCGGCCAGCGGCTGCACCGGCATCACCCATACCGGAAAGGTTCCATACCTGACTTATTCGAAGGGCTCACTCTATGAAGAAGTGAAGGAGCAGTTCCCGGAACTGTTCAGCAGCAATGTTACCTATGGTGGTACCGAATACGCCAAGATTGAATCGTAAAGGGGGTGGTCAGTTTGGCGACCAGAACACAGTATTACAGGCTGACCAAGCCTGAAGGAACCGACCTCGTTGATATCGAAGATCTGAACGGGAACTTTGATATCATCGATTCTCAGCTTAAAACCAATGCGGACGCGGCGCGGAATAAGCAGGACGCTCTGACTTTCGATGAGACACCGACTTCCGGAAGCAGGAATCCGGTCAGGAGTGGAGGCATTTATACTGCGCTGCAAGGGAAGCAGAGCACCCTGACTTTTGATGAAGCTCCGGTTTCTGGAAGCAGGAATCCGGTCAGGAGTGGAGGTATTTATACGGCCCTGCAAGGGAAGCAGAACACGCTGACTTTCGATGAATCTCCGATTTCCGGCAGTAGGAATCCGGTCAGGAGCGGCGGTATCCACAGCGCCTTGCAGGGAAAACAGAATGCGCTGACTTTCGATGAGGCTCCGGTCTCCGGAAGCAGAAACCCGGTCAGAAGCGGCGGCATCTATACCGCGCTTTCTAACAAGCAGGATACGCTGACCTTTGACTCCGTTCCGGTTCAGCGCAGTACAAACCCGGTCTATTCCGGAGGCATTTATTCTGCTTTGCAGGAGAAGCAGGATGACCTGACGCAGGTTCCGACCGTGCGCACCATCCGGGAAACGGACTACCTTTTCATCGAGAGAGGCGGCACGATCTATAAGATCCTCGCTTCCGAGGTGATCACGCCATCCGGCGATGACGGGGATAATGTAGAAACAGAAGGCGGCAATAACCTGCTCACCGAAAGCGGTGAAGAGCTGCTTGCCGACAATTAAAAAGGAGGAAGATCATGGGAGTAAAAATTAGTGAACTGCCCAGGACTCAGTCTGCGGGCCATTCCGACAATCTGGTGATCAACCATAATGGGGCGACCAGCAGGATCACCGTAGAGGATCTGATGGAGAGCTACCTGAGCGACGCAGGTTTCCTGACGGAATCGGATCTGGCGGATTATCTGAGCAGCAATCTCAGCAGCTATCTGAGCGAATATGTGACGGCGGACGATCTGAGCGAGTACGTCACGCAGAGTGATCTGGATAACGCGGGGTTCCTGACGGCATCCAGCCTGCCGGATTATCTGAGCGAATACGTGACAACCAGCGATCTTAGCGAATATGTCACGCAGAGCGATCTGGACAATGCGGGGTTCCTGACAGCATCCAACCTGCCTGATTATCTGAGCGAATATGTGACAGAAAGCGATCTGAGCGAATACGTCACACGGAGCGATCTGGAAAGCGCTGGATTCCTGACGGCGGGCGACCTCGATGATTATCTGAGCGAATATGTGACGCAGAGTGATTTGGACAATGCAGGGTTTGTCTCGGAAAGTTATCTTAGTGAAGCCTTGGGCAGCTATGTGTCCGATTCTTATCTGAGCGAGGTTTTGAGTGACTATATCAGTGGATCGGATTTTGGCACTTACCTCAGCGAGGCGGGAGCCGTGACAGACGATAATTTCTCGGATGCAATGGATGCCTACTTCTCTGATGGTGGCGGGGAAGCGATCTACAATGCCATTTCACAGTATATCCATTCGTAAGGAGGGACCCGAATGAAACTTCAGATTCTTATTCCTCAGTACAATGAGACTGAGGAAGTAATGCGACCGATGCTGGAAAGCATCAGCACCCAGCAAGGTGTGGACCTGAAAAATGATATAGAAGTCCTCATTGCGAATGATGGATCAGACGTGAAGCTGCCGCTTGATTTTCTCGGCAGCTTTTCTTATCCCATCCGCTATATCCAGTGCGAGCATTCCGGCCTTCCCGGAACACGGGCACACCTCTTTGATGAGGCGACTGCGGATTACGTGATGTTCTGCGATGCGGATGATATGTTCATGAGCAATCTTGCCCTATATACCATCCTTGCCTATGCCGGGAAGGGCTTTGATGCTCTGATCATCGATTTCATGGAAGAGATCATTGATAAGAAGACGGGGGCCTCTATTTTCTTCCCGCACAAAAAGGACTGTACGTTTGTTCACGGGAAGGTATACCGCAGGCAGTTCCTTCTGGATAACCACATCGTCTGGCATCCGGATGTCAAATGCCACGAGGACAGCGGTTACAACCTTCTGGCGATCAAGGTTGCAAAGGAAGTGCGGCACTGCCAGCTTCCTCTGTACCTTTGGAAATGGCGCGACGGTTCCATCTGCCGCAAGGACCCGCTGTATGTTCTCAAAACCTATACCCGGATGATCTATTCCAATGGGTGGCTGGTGAAGGACTTTCTGGATCGCGGCATGGTGGACGATGCAAAGTTCCATGCGTGCAGTCTCATGTACGGCACCTACTTCATGCTCAACAAACCCATCTGGCTTGACCCGATGAATGCCAAGTACCGCTATGAGTCAGAGAAATGCTTTCAGGAATACTACCAGAAGCATAAGGACCTGATCCGCAGCGTCGATCCCGCTGTGGAAAAACGGATCATTCAGGGAACAAAGAGAAGGGTGCTGAAGGAAGGCGTGATTCTGGAGCAGTTCACTTTCGATGACTGGATCAGGCATATCGAAGAACTGTGAGGTGCGGCATGAAAAACGTATTGATTGTCGGGGTTGGGAATATCGGCAGCAGGCTATACCGGGAATATGGAAAACTGGCTCCGGACCGATATGACCCATACAAGGGCTACGACGAGAAGCGGGCGATCCGGTACGACGTTGCCTTCATTGCCACAGACACGCCTATGGCCGGTGACAGCTCCTGCGATCTTACGCAGGTTATGGCAGCGATAAAGGAAACGGATGCGGAGATCTATGTGCTCCGCTCCACGGTCCCGCCTTCGACCACGGAAAAGCTGAGAGCGGAAACGGGCAAAAGGATCGTGTTCTCTCCTGAGTTTTATGGAACCACTCAGCATTGCGATGAGAGGACCTTCGATTTCTCCTTCACGATTCTCGGCGGAGAAAAGGACGACTGCAATGCCGTGGTCCAGCTGCTGCAGGAGGTGTATGATGCCCGTCACCGGTTCCGGATCACGGACAGCACGACCGCAGAACTGGCAAAGTATATGGAAAACACCATGCTGGCAGCGCGGGTTTCCTTCTGCGTTCAGTTTTGGGAGATCGCCAAGGAGTATGGTGTCAGCTACCCGGAACTGCGTGAGCTGGTGCTAAACGACGAGCGCTTCAACCGCGCCCACACCTTTGTCTATGAGGACCATCCCTATTGGGAGAGCCACTGCTTTGACAAGGACCTGGCTGCCATCGCAGGCGTCTCCGACGCGCCTCTGATTGAAGGGGTGATCCGGTACAACAACCGGTGCAAGGCCAGGTACGGCAAAACCGAATAAAAACATAGTGTTGGGAAACGAGAGTCGCTACGGCGGCTCTTTCATTTTGCAAAGGAGGAAACGAGTTATGCGAGAGTTTTGGAACGTGATTCAACTTATCTTCACGGCGGTTGGGGGCTGGCTTGGCTGGTTCCTCGGCGGCTGTGATGGCCTGCTGTATGCGCTGATCGCCTTTGTGGTCATAGATTACGTGACAGGCGTAATGGCAGCGGTGGTCGACCACAAGCTATCCAGTGAGGTCGGGTTTAAGGGCATTTTCAAAAAGGTGCTCATCTTCCTGCTGGTGGGTATCGGCCACATCCTTGATACCCATGTGATCGGCTCCGGCAGCGTACTGCGCACGGCAGTGATCTTTTTCTACCTCTCCAACGAGGGTGTGAGCCTGATCGAGAACGCCGCACATCTGGGTCTGCCGATCCCGGAGAAACTGAAGTCTGTACTGGAACAGCTCCATGACCGAGCAGAAAAGGAGGAGGAGTGATGGGATACACGAACAGTTCAATGGTGGCCTATAAGAAACTGAGCCCGAATCATTCCGGGCAGAGGACACACAGCATCGACAGGATCACACCACACTGTGTGGTTGGCCAGTGCACCGCAGAGGGTCTGGGTGAATGGTTTGAAAAGACCAGCACTCAGGCTTCTTCTAATTATGGAATCGACAAGGATGGCCGGGTCGGGCTTTACGTGGAGGAGAAGAACCGTTCATGGTGCTCCTCCAGCAATGCCAATGACCAGAGAGCCATCACGATCGAGTGCGCATCCGATACCTCCGAGCCCTACGCCTTCCGGGATGTGGTCTACCAGACGCTGATTAAACTCTGCGTGGACATTTGCCAGCGTAACGGTAAAAAGAAGCTCCTGTGGCTGGGCGACAAGGACAAGACGCTGAATTACAGCCCTGCGGCTGACGAGATGGTCCTGACGGCCCACCGGTGGTTTGCCAACAAGTCCTGTCCGGGGAACTGGATGTTTGCGCGGATGGGTGATCTGGCCAGCAAGGTGACAGCCCAGCTTGGCGGGTCTGCAAAGGAGCCGGAAAAGACGACTGGCACACAGGCCACCGAATTTGCCAAGCTGCCCGAGGGTGATGTGATCAAGAAGGTCGGCAGTCTCTTCACGGCGGACCAGAAGAAATCCGGCATCCTCGCCTCGGTTTCTCTGGCGCAGTTCATTCTGGAATCCGGCTACGGGAAAACGGAGCTGGCGCAGAAGGCAAATAACTGCTTTGGGATGAAGAAGTCCCTGTCCGGGAATACATGGTCCGGCTCTACGTGGGACGGCAAGTCCACCTATACGAAGAAAACGCAGGAGGATGATGGTACCGGCAAGCTCTACACCATAACTTCCGATTTCCGCAAGTATCCCTGCGTCGAGGATTCCATCGGAGATCACAGCGCCTACCTGCTGGGGGCCAAGAATGGCAGCAAGCTCCGGTATGCCGGACTCAAGGGCTGCACGGATTATAAAAAGGCCATCCAGATCATCAAGGACGGCGGCTATGCGACGGACACCAGCTACGTGAGCAAGATCTGCTCGATCATCGAGCGCTGGAACCTCACGCAGTATGACAGCGGTGATGCTCCTGCGTCTGAGCCGGTGAAGTGGTACCGTGTCCGGAAAAGCTGGTCTGATTCCAAATCGCAGAAAGGGGCCTACAAGATTCTGGAGAACGCCAAGAAGTGTGCAGACGAGAATCCGGGCTACAGTGTGTTTGATAGCAAAGGGGTGTGCATCTACACTTCGAAGGCAGCAGCGCCGGAGCCTGCGAAACCGGACGTGCCTTTCCTCGTGAAGGTGACCATCAACAACCTGAACATCCGCAAGGGGCCTGGTACCGGCTATGCCAGAACGCAGTATATTCCTCGTGGGGTGTACACCATCGTGGATACGGCGGCTGGAAGCGGGGCCTCGCTCTGGGGCAAGCTCAAATCCGGCGCTGGCTGGATCAGCCTCGATTACGTCACACGACTCTGATGTTTTTTATGCCTGTCGGCTGTCCTTCGGGATGGTCGGCAGGCTTATTTTTTTGTCCTGAAGCAGAAAATGAAATAGTTCTCCCGGCGATTATAAAGTTTGGCTCTATGCAGGCATGGGATGGCAGAGGGATGGACAAGTTCCCTCGGAAGGGAGAACGAGAATATGCAAGTGACGAAGATCACCACTCCGGCTGAAGCACCTGTGCCTGCTGAAAAACACCGGCTTACCGATAAGCAGTTTTATGATGAGATCAATTATCACAGGGCAGAGAAGATGACGAAGAAGATGCTGGAAAAGGGCCTCATCACCTCTGAAGAACATGACCGAATTCTGGCTGAAGCCCGCAAAATCTTTGTGCCGTTTCTGGCGGAGCTTCTTTGATAATCAAGTTGCTATGTGTCCGGTTTAGAGCGAATATCGGACTGCGAAAGGAGGCGAGTCAATGAAATCGATAACAAAAATCGAACCTTCGGCGGCCCGACCCACGGCAGCAAAAATCAGAGTCGCTGCCTACTGCCGGGTATCCACCGGGATGGATGATCAGCTGGTCAGTCTGGAGACACAGAAGAGTCATTACAAGGATCTGATCAGCTCCAATCCGGAATGGGTTTATGCGGGCCTATATTACGACGAAGGCATTAGCGGCACCAGTAAGGAAAAGCGGCCCGCGCTGCAGCAGTTGATTGCGGACTGCGAGCAGGGCAAGATCGACAGGGTATTAACCAAGTCACTCAGCCGCTTTGCGCGGAACACCACAGACTGCTTGGAACTGACCCGGAAGCTGCTTGACCTTGGCGTGACGATTTACTTCGAGAAAGAAAACCTCGACACCGGTTCAATGGAGTCGGAGCTTCTGCTCTCGATCATGAGCAGCCTTACGGAAAGTGAATCCGTTTCACTGTCTGAGAACAATAAGTGGAGCGTCCGGCACCGGTTTGAAAACGGAACCTATACGATCGCCAGCCCTCCATACGGTTATGACAACAAGGATGGCGAGCTCGTGATCAACGAGGAAGAAGCAGAATGGGTACGCTGGATCTTTGCACAGGCTTTGAAGGGCAAAACGAGTGGATGGATCGCACGTGAGCTCAACGACAGAAATCTGAAAACGAAGAAAAACGGCATCTGGCGGGCCGGGACAATTCGCGGAATGCTCAAAAACGAAAAGTACACGGGCGCGTGCCTTTATCAGAAGAGCTACACGGATTTCCGCTTCAAACGGCACAAGAATTACGGCGAGAAGGACCAGTTCATGGTCGAGGACCATCACGAGCCGATCATCAGCAAGGAGGATTTTGAGACCGTTGGAGCACTGATGGCGCAACGCGCTCAGGAGAAGAACATCCAGCGGGGTGATCCTCGGTACCAGAATCGGTATCCATTTTCGGGTAAGCTCATCTGCGGCGAATGCGGTAAGAACTTCAAGCGGCACGTCAACTCCACAGGTTATTACCGGTATGCGGTTTGGGTGTGTTCACGGCATTTGGACGATAAGCGTATGTGCAGCATGAAATCGGTCCGAGAAGCTGATCTGGAAGGGGCCTTTACGACGATGCTGAACAAGCTGACCTTTGCCAAAAAGGACATCCTTGAGGACCTGCTCGATACGCTTCGTGGGAAAGCGCAGAAGGATAGCCTGCGCCAGATTGACCAGATTGACCATAAGCTGGAACTGAATGCGGAGCGGAAAAAGACGCTGACAACGCTTATGACGCGAGGGTACCTGGAACCGGCGATCTTCACTCAGGAAAACAATGAAATCGCTGCGGAGGCAGATGCCCTGCTGTCGGAGAAGGAGCGTCTGGTGAAGGAAGTCGCCGGAAACATGAATCAGACGGATTCATTGAATGATCTGATTCAGTATGTGGCACACGCGAAACCCGGCACCAGCTTTGACGGCGATCTGGTTGGGCGGTTTGTAGATCATGTGACGATTCGGACAAGGACCGAGGTCACTTTCCACCTGAAGTGCGGACTGAATCTGACAGAAAGGATCGGTGAAAAATGAGCAAAGGACGAGGACACCTGCCTTACGGCTACAAGATCGAAAACGGTATCGCGGTAGTTTGTGAGAAAGAAGCGCAGCAGTTGCGGGACATGTACAAGGGTTATCTCGACGGGCTTTCGCTGGTTGAGGCCGCAAAGCGTACCGGTCAAAAACGGACGCACGCATCTGTGAAACGCATGCTGCAAAATCCCCACTACCTTGGGGATGAGTTTTACCCGGCCATCATCGACAGAGAGACCTTCGATGCTTTTGAGGTTGAACGCAAGCGGCGAGAAGTCGCGCTCGGCAGAGATGACCGGGAAAAGAAACCGGTTAAGGTTGCTCCGGTTCCGACAACATTTCGGATGGCAGAACCGACGCAGACCTTTCCCGACCCATACCGACAGGCCGAGTACCTATACGGCCTAATCGAAAGTGAGGTTTGAAAATGGCAACAGTAACTATGATTCCGGCAAAGGCGAGAGCCGGTGCAAGGAACAAGACAAAAGAATCGCCTAAGCTCCGGGTGGCAGCATACTGCCGTGTCTCCACGGACACGGACGAGCAGGCGACAAGCTACGATGCTCAGATCGAGCATTACACCGACTACATTAAAAAGAATCCTGGATGGGAGCTGGCAGGCATTTACGCCGACGACGGCATCTCCGGAACCAACACGAAGAAGCGCGACGAATTCAACCGTCTGATCGACGACTGCATGGCGGGCCGGGTGGACATGGTGGTGACTAAGTCGATATCCAGATTTGCCCGCAACACCCTTGACTGCCTGAAGTACATCCGGCAGCTCAAGGACAAGAACATCGCGGTCTTCTTTGAGAAGGAAGCCATCAACACGCTGGATGCCAAGGGTGAGGTTTTGCTCACCATCATGGCCTCCCTTGCCCAGCAGGAAAGCCAGAGCCTTTCGCAGAACGTCCGGCTGGGCCTTCAGTACCGCTACCAGCAGGGTAAGGTGCAGGTTTGCACGAACCGGTTCCTCGGATACGACAAGGACGAGGATGGCAATCTGGTCATCAATCCCGAAGAGGCCGAGGTGGTGAGGCGTATTTACCGGGAGTACCTCAGCGGCAAAAGCTACTACCAGATCGGGCAGGAGCTTTCCGCTGACGGCATCCGGACAGCCGCTGGCAACGACTACTGGCTGCCGAGCACGCTTAAGAAAATCCTGAGCAATGAGAAGTACATCGGTGACGCGCTTCTGCAGAAGACCATCACCACGGACTTCCTGAACAAGAAGCGGGTTGCCAATAAAGGGATCGTTCCTCAGTATTATGTGGAAGGTAGCCACGAGGCCATCATTCCCCGCGAGCGCTTCATGCAGGTGCAGGAGGAGATGGTGCGCAGGGCCCGCCTTGAGACCGGCACCGGAAAGCGCCGGGTCTACAGCGGGAAGTACGCGCTTTCCCACCTTGTTTACTGCGCCAACTGCGGTGACATCTTTCGGAGAACGATGTGGTTCCTCAAAGGGGAAAACGTACCGGTCTGGCGCTGCGTCAGTAGGCTGGAGAAAAAGAAGTCTGGCATCGACTGTCCGGCACGGACCATTTTTGAAAAGGATATGCACGCGGCGGTCGTGACGGCCCTCAACCAGATGATCGAGCAGAAGGATGAATTCCTGCCCGGCATGAGGATGGCCGTGGAGCTGGCCCTCGCTCAGAGCAACGGATCTCGGGTGGCAGAAATCGATGCTCGGCTCGAAGCCCTGCAGAAAGACCTCCTGAAGAAGGCCAACGCTAAGCAGGGCTTTGACGACCTGGCTGACGAGATCGAAGATCTCCGGACCGATAAAGAGGCCCTGCTTCTGGAAGACGCCAACCGCCAAGGGGTGAAGCAGCGGCTGGACGAGCTCGAAGCCTTTCTGGAAGAACAACAGGAACCGGTGACGGATTACGACGAGGGTTTGGTCCGGAGGCTGATCGAGCGGATCACGGTTTACGACGACCGCCTTGTCTTTGAATTCAAATCCGGCCTTGAGACCGAAGTTCAGATGTAAACACAACCATCACGCATACACTTATGACGCTCCTTTTGGGGCGTCTTTTTTACATTTTGGGGACTGGTAAAATGCCGTTGATTCTGCTATAATCAAATACGCAGTTAATCATATGCGCATAATCAAGCGGGGTTTATTATGATGAATGAGAAAGTAGCTGGGAACGGAAATGAGAAGACGACACTCAACCTTTCCATAACAGTTGAAGATAAGAAATTTCTGAAGGTGTACGCTGCTCAAAATGGGACAACCATTTCCAGTATGCTTCAGGATTATATAGAAGAGCTCAAGCAGTGTCAGGGAGAAGAACCAAAGAAGGACTAATCCTGATGCATTCATGGTCTGTAATTGAGTAGGAGGATCAACCATGAACCCTACAGAAAAATTCTGTTTTGACGAGAGAACACAGTCAATCTTGGAACATCTGACCATCCCGTTTGCGATTTATCAGTATCTTGACAAACGGGTAGTGACAATTGCGCTCTCACAAGGCTTTTGTGATGAATTCGGATTCAAAAAGTTAGAGGACGCATATGCTGTCATGGATAATGATATGTACCGCGCCACTCATCCGGATGATAAGACCCGGGTAGCAGACGCGGCTTATCGTTTTGCGGCCTTTGATGTTCCTTATGACATTGTATACCGTACCCGCACCTTAATGCTCATGTACGGTAAAGAAGCAAGCAACCGAAAACAATAGATAGACCGCCAGCACTACACTATTCCGAACCAAAGACCAAAAGATAAGCATTTTGAGAAAATCTAAACTTTTGGATTTTCCTACAATGCCGACTAC
>JAEEGL013988743.1_pt1 | contig 22519 bp, 18 predicted proteins | sample 9134231 | NCBI WGS metagenome assembly JAEEGL01 (sample SAMN16246548, study PRJNA631951) | gut metagenome | biome: gut microbiome; feature: rumen; material: fiber-attached | host: Bos | place: Iran: Karaj | collected 2018-10
AACACGGTTATATCCGTCGGCCCCGTAATTCAATGCCCGGTTGACACGGGAAATCGTAGCACTGGACGCTCCGGTTTCTTCGGTAATCCGCTGGTACGTTTCCTTTTTGCGAAGCAGATCCGCCACTTCCAGACGCTGGCTGATACTCCGGATTTCGGGGATCGTGCACAGATCCTCGAAAAAACGGTATGCGTCTTCCACGTCATGAAGCTGGATGACTGCGTTCATGAGCATATCGGTCTGTCTGTTTTTTACTTTCGGTTCGAACATATGATCCGGTCACATCCTGTCTGTTTCACACTTTAACGAACGAAAATATTCTACCACATTTTTCTGTTCAAAACAATGATCATCCTTGACAATCAAATGGGTTTCTTCTAATATTGGATACATTAACCGGCAAGGGGGAATGTACCTGTGGCTATGATGGATGAACTGTTTGGGATCAATGTATTCAATGATTCTGTCATGCGCCAGCGGCTGCCGCAGGAAACCTACCGTGCGCTGCATAAAACCATTGATGAAGGACGGCGGCTGGATCCACAGGTGGCCAGTGTGGTTGCCAACGCAATGAAGGACTGGGCTCTGGAACATGGTGCCACCCATTATACGCATTGGTTCCAGCCGCTGAATTCCGTAACGGCGGAAAAACATGATGCGTTTATTTCCCCTGTTTCCGGCGGAAAAGTTGTCCAGGAATTTTCCGGAAAGGAACTGGTGCGCGGCGAGGCAGATGCTTCTTCCCTGCCCAGCGGCGGACTGCGTTCCACTTTTGAGGCACGGGGATATACAACCTGGGATCCCACTTCCTATGCGTTTATCAAGGATCGTGTTCTCTGTATTCCGACAGCTTATTGCTCTTACAGCGGGGAGGCACTTGACAAAAAAACGCCGCTTCTCCGCTCTATGGAGGCGCTGAACCGTCAGGCAGTGCGGATCCTGCATCTGTTCGGCCGGCTGGATGCGACCCGGGTGACTCCGACTGTCGGGCCGGAGCAGGAATACTTTCTGGTTGACAAAAACCTGTTTGATCAGCGGAGCGACCTGATTTTTGCGGGACGTACGCTGTTCGGTGCAAAGGCGCCAAAGGGACAGGAACTGGGCGATCACTTTTTCGGTACAATTCAGACGCGTGTTCAGGCCTTTATGGCAGAGCTGAATGAAGAACTTTGGAAACTGGGGGTTCTGGCCAAAACAGAGCATAATGAAACCGCTCCGGCTCAGCATGAAATGGCTCCGATCTATTCGATTGCGAATGTTGCCTGTGATCATAACCAGCTGACCATGGAAATGATGAAAAAAGTGGCCCGGCGCCATGACCTGGTATGTCTGCTGGATGAGAAACCGTTTGCCGGTGTGAACGGAAGCGGCAAACATAACAATTGGTCCATGTTCACCAATACTGGTTATAATCTGCTGAATCCCGGGGACAGTCCCCATGAAAGCGCACAGTTCCTGCTGTTCCTGACATCGGTTATCAAAGCAGTGGATGACTATCAGGATCTTCTGCGGGCTTCCGTTGCTTCTGCCGGAAATGATGAACGCCTGGGCGGTTTTGAAGCGCCGCCTTCTGTCATATCCATATTCCTCGGTGATGAGCTTACCGAGATTCTCGAAGCACTGGAAGCGGGAGCGGATTACAGCGGCCGGGAGAAATCCGAAATGACAATCGGCGTACACATGCTGCCGAAATTCCCGAAGGATACCACAGACCGTAACCGCACATCTCCCTTTGCTTTTACAGGAAACAAGTTCGAATTCCGTTCACTGGGCTCTTCAGCGTCCATTTCCGACGCGAACGTGGTGCTGAACACGATTGTTGCGGAAAGCCTGCGGCAGTTTGCAGATGAACTGGAAGCGGCGGACGATTTCCGTACGGCCCTGCATGATCTGATCGTCCGGAATATCAAAGAGCACAAGCGGATAATTTTCAACGGAAACAACTACTCCGATGAGTGGCGCAAGGAAGCGGCGGAACGGGGACTGACATTCCTGGATTCCACGGTGGATGCACTTCCATGCTACACAGCGGAAAAGAATATTTCTGTGTTTGAGATCCACGAAGTTCTGTCCGAAGCGGAACTGCGGTCCCGCCGCGACATCGGACTTGATTCTTATGCCAAGATTATCAATATTGAAGCGGAAACCATGCTGATGATGGTACGACGCCAGGTCCTGCCGTCCGTGATCCGCTTTGCCGGTGATGTTGCAAAGTCTGTACAGGCAGTCAGTTCTGCCGGCTGTGCTCTTCGGAGCGGGGAAAAACAGCTTTCCGTTCTTTGCGCGGAAACCGAATGCCTGGATGCGGCTGCGGCAAGTCTCAGCAGCGTGCTCAACGGGAAACCCGGCACAGAAGATCCGGGCGTGTTTGCCCGGTATATGCATGACAGGGTGCTTCCGGCCATGAAGGAAGTCCGGATACATGCCGATGCGCTTGAACAGATTACGGATAAAACATACTGGCCGTTCCCGACTTATGATGAACTGCTGTTCAGTGTACGGTAATTGAATTTCAGATGTTTTTCGCTTCCGGAAGGATTGACGAATCAGCGTGATTCTGGTATATTTCAGGAAACCGATGAGAAAGAAGAGTAATTCGGTCCGTGTATTTTCAGAGAGCTGCGGCTGGTGAAAAGCGGCATACACAACCGGGTGAATGGGCTTTCGAGGGCAAGTCGAACGGGCAACAGCCCAAGTAGATGAGACGGAGTTCCCTCCGTGATCAAAGGATGCTGTATGATTGTACGGCAGTGAGCGGGCGCATATATGCGCCAAGCCGGGTGGCACCGCAGAAATGATTTTTTCATTCCTGTCCCAGCAAGTCAGCGGGGCAGGTTTTTTTGTTCCGCAAAGCCCACAGCCAGAACAAAAAACTGAAAGGAGAAAGAACCATGGCAAACGAAAAGACGATCCCCTACAAAATCTATCTTGAAGAAAAGGAGATGCCGACATATTGGTACAATGTCCGCGCGGACATGAAAAACAAGCCGGCTCCCCTTCTGAACCCCGGCACGCATCAGCCGATGACAGCGGAAGAACTGAGCGTTGTTTTCTGCGACGAACTGGTAAAGCAGGAACTGGATAATGAAACAAGGGAATACCCGATTCCGGCTGAAATTCTCGACTTCTATAAGATGTATCGTCCTGCTCCCCTGGTACGCGCGTACTGCCTGGAGAAGAAGCTGCAGACGCCGGCAAAAATTTATTACAAATTCGAGGGAAACAATACATCCGGAAGCCATAAGCTGAATTCTGCGATAGCCCAGGCATATTATGCGAAAATGCAGGGACTGAAGGGTGTGACGACTGAAACCGGCGCCGGTCAATGGGGTACTGCCCTTTCTATGGCTTGCTCCTATTTCGGCCTGGACTGCAGGGTTTTCATGGTAAAAGTTTCCTATGAGCAAAAACCGTTCCGTCGTGAAGTGATGCGGACCTATGGTGCTTCCGTGGTTCCTTCTCCTTCAGACACAACGAATGTCGGCCGGAAAATCCTGGAACAGTTCCCGGGAACCACGGGATCTCTTGGCTGCGCTATTTCCGAAGCGGTTGAAGTTGCGGTTTCCAACCCGGGATATCGTTATGTTCTCGGAAGTGTGCTGAACCAGGTGCTTCTCCATCAGTCGGTGATCGGAGTTGAAACAAAAATTGCAACGGACAAGTATGGCATCCAGCCGGATATCATCATCGGATGTGCCGGCGGCGGCAGCAACCTTGGCGGCCTGATTGCTCCGTTTATGGGCGAAAAACTCCGGGGTGAGAAAGATTACCGGTTTATTGCCGTGGAACCTGCGTCCTGCCCAAGCCTGACACGCGGGAAATACGCATACGACTACTGCGATACCGGTATGGTTTGCCCGCTGGCAAAGATGTATACACTTGGCAGCGGCTTTATTCCTGCGCCGAATCATGCGGGCGGACTGCGCTATCATGGAATGAGCTCCATTCTGTCCCAGCTGTATGATGATGGTATGATGGAAGCCCGGAGCGTTGAGCAGACCAGCGTTTTCAAGGCAGCTGAGGAATTTGCCCGCGTTGAGGGTATTCTTCCTGCTCCGGAGAGCAGCCATGCGATCCGTGTTGCGATTGACGAAGCGGGCCGTTGCAGGGAGACCGGAGAGGAGAAGACAATTCTCTTCGGACTGACCGGAACCGGGTATTTCGATCTGGTGGCATATGAAAAATTCCATAACGGAGAAATGACAGATTATATCCCGACAGACGATGAACTGCAGAAAGGTTTTGAAGGGCTGCCCCGGATCTGACTTAACATGGAAAAGAAAAAGATGCGGATGATCATCATCCGCATCTTTTTCTTGGATTTAAAAGGATCATTTATCCTTTATAGCCGATCTGGTCTGCCAGAGCCTGCTCAATGATCACCGTGGCGTCCCGGTGCAGCCGCATGAAGGTGCAGGGGCAGTGCGGGTCGATCTTGTTTTCAATCAGCAGCTTGGTGGCAGCTTCCTGCTTGTTGCCGGAAATAATCATCAGCAGCCGGGCGGCGCGCATGATATTTCCCATGCCCATGGTGACCGCGTGGGTGGGAACTTCTTCCTTGCTGGCAAAGAACCGCTTGTTGGCTTCAATAGTGGAATCATCCAGCGTTTCTTCATGGGCGCCGTCATACAGGGTGTCGCCGGGTTCATTGAAACCGAGATGTCCGTCCGGGCCGACACCAAGGACCTGGATTGCAATATCAGTCCGGTCCAGAACTGCGTTGAATTCGGCAAGATTGGCGGCAACATCGCCGGTTCCTTTTGCAACATATGTATTCTGCTTGTCAATGTTAATGTGATCAAAAAGATTGTCGTTCATGAAATACCGGTAACTCTGGTCATGCGTTCCGTCCAGGCCGACATATTCATCCAGGTTGACGCTGTGGACTTTGCTGAAATCAAGCCCTTCCTCTTTACAGCGCCGGGCAAGCTCGCGATACATTCCGACAGGGCTGGAACCGGTAGCAAGTCCGAGCGTGCAGGTGGGGTTTTCACGGACGATTTTTTCAATGATGTCTGCAGCTTTGCGGGCGCCGTCCTCATAGTTCTTTGCAATAATGACTTTCATAAAAGATACCGCCTTTCCGTTTCGTTATTTCTTGGCAACGATGGTTCCGTTGTCTTTCCAGATGCTCTTTTCGGGGATTGTGCCGCGTACGCAAGAAGTCGGATAAACATTGGAATCGCGTCCGATGATGGTGCCGGGGTTCAGGACGCTGTTGCAGCCGACTTCCACCCGGTCTCCCAGCATGGCACCGATTTTTTTCATACCGGTTTCCATCCGCTCACTGCCGCATTTGATTACGACCGGAAGCTTGTCGCTTTTGACGTTGGATGTGATGGAGCCGGCGCCCATGTGGCTCTTGTATCCGAGAATGCTGTCTCCGACATAATTGTAATGCGGAACCTGAACATTGTCGAAGAGAATGACATTTTTCAGCTCTGTGCTGTTGCCGACCACACAGTGATCGCCCACAAGTGCGCTGCCCCGGATAAACGCGCCGGGCCGGACTTCTGTTTCATGTCCGATAATGGCAGGTGCGCCGATATAGTTATTCGGATAGATTTTGGCATCTTTGGCGATCCAGACATTCTCGCTGACTTCGTCAAATTCATCCGCCGGAAGGGTTTTACCCAGCTCAATGATAAATTCCTTGATTTTTCCGAGTGCCTGCCAGGGATATTCTGATTCTTCCAGGATGGAAGCCGCACGGGTATGAGACAGATCATACAGATCTTTTGTTTTCAGCATTATTTCTTCACCTCAATCAGATGGCCGCTGGCCTTCATGGATTCAATAATTTTATCAACATTCTTTTCGCATTCCTCACGGGTTCCGGCTTCAGCCATGACACGCAGAACAGGTTCCGTACCACTCTTCCGGAGCAGCACACGGCCGCTGTCGCCGAGCGCTTCCGTGCATTCATTCACGGCATCCATAACAGCCTGTTCGGCCAGGGTTTCATCCTTGTCGTCCACCACGACATTTTTCAGCACCTGGGGGTACATCTTGCATCCTTCGGCAAGCACTGAAAGCGGGAGCTGGGTATCAATCATGACGCCCATCAGCATGATGGCTGTAATCAGGCCGTCTCCGGTGCGGGCGTGTTTGCGGAAAATGATGTGGCCGCTCTGTTCGCCGCCGATCAGATGATCGTAAGCCTTCATGTTTTCATAAACATAGCGGTCGCCGACAGCGGTCTTTTCATAATTGATTCCGGCGGCATCCAGCGCTTTGTAAAGGCCGAAGTTGCTCATAATGGTGGTAACAACGGTGTTGCTGGGCAGCTGGCCATGGCTCTTCAGGTATTTGGCACAGATATACATGATTTTGTCACCATTGACTTCTTCGCCGTTTTCATCTACGGCCAGGCAGCGGTCTGCATCTCCGTCAAAAGCGAAACCGACATCCAGGTTGTTTTCCCGGACGTAGTTCTTCAGGCTTTCAATGTGCGTGCTGCCACAGTCCCGGTTAATATTGACGCCGTCAGGCTTGTTATGAATGACATAAGTCTTGGCGCCCAGTGCATTGAAAACGGCCGGGCCGATCATCCAGCTGGAACCGTTGGAACAGTCCAGGGCAACCTTCCGGTCATCAAACGGCCGGGTTGCCAGGTTGGTCAGGTAACCGATGTAACGGTTGCGGCCGGAATAGAAGTCAACCGTACAGCCGATCTGATCCTCTTTTGCAAACGGAAGCTCTTCGGTTTCTCCGTCGATGTATTTTTCAACCTGATCCTGCAGGTCGTCATCCATTTTCTCGCCTTTGCTGTTCATCAGCTTGATACCGTTGTCATAATATGGGTTATGGCTGGCGGAAATCATAACGCCGCAGTCAAATCCTTCGGTCCGTGTGATATAGCTGACACAGGGGGTGGTCGTTACATGCAGGAGGTAAACATCTGCACCTGATGAGGTAATACCGGCTGCAAGCGCATTTTCATACATGTAGGAGGAGCGCCGCGTATCCTTGCCGATTACAATCCGGGCTTTGTCGTCAAGATGTTTCCTGCTGAAATACCAGCCGAGAAAACGTCCGGTTTTGAATGCGTGATCGGCGGTCAGAACGACGCCGGCCTTACCCCTGAAGCCATCCGTTCCAAAGTATTTTCCCATAAAGCACCTCCATTGATACTTGTTCATACGGTTCTGGAACCATAAATCAAGATGTATTATAACGTCTTAAATATCATAAGTCAACAGGATAAATAAGAGGAATTTCTGCCGGGAGAATCAGGACTTTGAAAAACAGAAGGAATGAAAGTCAAACTGGCTTCCCGGCAGGAAAACAAAGGAAACGCTGCAGGGACCGCCGGGAGTCCTGACAGAGAAAACCTGGCTTGCCGGAAAACCGTCCCCGGTCCCGCGGAAATCGGCAATTTCCGTATAAGTGCTTCCGTCCGGGATGGTGAACCGTATCGTAATGGTATTGACATGCAGGGGTGTATATCCGGTGATTTCCAGGTGCGCTTCCCGCACATCCTCAAAATCCATTTCATCGAATGACAGTGTGACATTGTTTCCGATTCCGCGGATTGAATCTGCTTCGCTTGTATATGAATCACCGTAAATACGATCTGCCTCAGCGGCTGAATGGGATATGAAAGCACGGCTTTGCTTTTCAAAACGGAAGCCGCGGAGATGAACCTTCTGGTGCATCCGGAAGCACAGGGAGCAGATTCCTGACAGCCGGCGGTTCAGGTGGAACGTCTCTTCCTGATAAACATTCCAGATAGATGGTTTCTGGTAACGGAGAACCTGGATCAGATGTCCGCCGTTTTCCGGATCACCGTCAAAAAGTTCGATGTCATAAGCGTTTCCGTCCAGGGCAAAAACGGGCATGATCAGGGTGTCGGATCCGGCCTTGCCGAAATCGAGGAAGGAAAAGCCGATCATGCTCTCCCCTTCCCGGTCAAAAGCCACTCCTTTTTCATTTCCGGTCCCGATTTTGCCGGAATGGAGATCATAAAGTCCTGCGGAAACAAAAGTATACGGATCCAGTGCAGGAGAACCGATCCCTTCGGCGGAAAACTCGATCTGGCTGATAAAATCCGGATGGTCTTCATACTCGCCGGTCACGGCACGCAGGTAAAATGCGCCGTCCCCGGAAACTCGGACACAGACTTCGTTGTGTTTTGTCACAGACAGGGCTGCATACGGGGATTCAATGCCGGAGGAATTTGTAACCTGCCAGGTGATTTTCTGATCGTCGGCATATTCAGGGAAAGTGTGGAAACGGAACCGGCATTCAGGGTTGTTCCTGGTCAGGTGCACGCTGTCAAGCGGTTCAATTTCGATTTTGCGGACCGGAATGGATTTTCTGCACGGCCTATCCGGGATCCGAAGAATCCGGCTGGTTCCGGGTTTGCGCGGGACTTTGATTACCGGAATAATCAGTTCGGAATCAGGAAGGACGGGAGATTCAATACGAACAATGGCATCCTCCGCACTTCCGGTGGAACCGATAATCAGCAGCAGCTTTCCGTTGAAAAGACGGCGGCTGCATGATTTATATCCGTCCGTATCGGTTGAGTCTCCGTTGTCTGTTCCGAGAAGGCATCCGCCTCCGGATACGGTAATATGGACACGGTCGCGCGCGTTCTCGACCGGACATCCGGCATCATCCGCAGCGGTAATATCAACGAAAGTGATGTCATCTCCGTCTGAAAGGAGATGACTGTCTTCGGCAGTCAGGAGGAGGTGGTCGGTATTTTTCGGTGTGATCCGGATATCGGTCATGATTTCCTGCCCGGCATCATCATATCCGACAGCTTTCAGTTCACCGGGCTGATAGGCGGTTTTCCATACAGGAAGGCACTGATCCCCGTCGGAGAGATTCACGGACTGCCGTCCGAGAGATTTTCCGTTCAGAAACAGTTCAGCAGAGGCACAGTTTGTCATGACGGGAATATCGATCAGCTGCCCCGGATTCCAGTCCCAGGAAACCCCGATATGCAGAACGGGAGTGGTTCCCCATATGCTTTGAAAAAGATAATAGGGATCCTTGGGAAAACAGGCAGTATCTGCCTGCCCGAAATAGCAGGAACGGGTATGATAAGGGGTGGGCTCTCCGATATAGTCAATGCCGCTCCAGATAAACTGGCCCATACTGAACGGGCAGTTGAGATCATCGACAATCATATGCCGCAGGTCGGATGCTCCCCAGCTTGTATTGCTGTTTCCGAGTGCAGAGCATTGCAGGTCGGCTTCGCTCATGATGGGCTTCTCAATCGGAAAATGATAAACGCCGCGGCTGGAAAGAACACTGCCGGTTTCGCTTCCGTATATGATCCAGTCCGGATGCTTTCGGTGGTGATCTTCATACAGGTTTTCACCGTAATTGTATCCGACGGTCTTCAGAATATCTGCGCAGCGCTGTCCGCCTTCCCAGGGCATATAATTGCAGCCGAAAGTAACTGCGGCATGGCAGGCCGGGTCGTGGAACTCAACCTGTTCCTTGAGCATTCGGGTGACCTCTGCACCCCGCATATCGGCATATACATCGTAAATTTCATTTCCGATGGACCACATGATCACGCTCGGATGACACCGGTCCCTGCGGACCCAGGAAGCCACATCACGTTCCTCCCACGCCGGGAAAAAACGGGCGTAGTCAAATTCTGTCTTGGAACGCTCCCACATATCGAATGCTTCATCAATGACAAGAATTCCAAGCTCATCACAAAGATCCAGCAATTTTTCAGCAGGTGGATTGTGGCTGGTACGAAGCGCATTGACTCCCATTTTCTGCATCAGCTTCAGCTGGCGCCGGGCCGCTTTTTCATGGAAGGCAGCGCCAAGGGCGCCGAGATCATGGTGAAGGCAGACACCCTTCAGCTTAACCGGTTCATCATTGATATAAAGCCCTGAATCCGGATCCGTGCGGACAGAACGCAGGCCGATTCTTTTGATTCCGGTCTGTTCTCCGTACTGCCAGCGAAGAGAATAGAGATAAGGAGAGGAAACGGACCATGGGTGTGCATCTGTCAGGTGAAAGACAGCGGAAACAGATGAACCGGACGAACATCCGCATACAGTTGCGGCTGAATTCAGGTCATGGTCCAGAAGATCAAACTGAAATGGAATACCGCTGACGCCTGCGGTTTCTGCGGATACAGCAATATTCCATGAATCTTTCTCTCTGCTTTCAGCAATATAGAAGCTGTCCGGAATGATATGGGATTCCGGAAGATACATCAGGGTGACATCACGGAAAATACCGCTTCCGGAATACCATCTGGAATTCGGGGACCGGTGGCGGATATGAACAGCCAGCTCATTATCCCCGGGGCGCAGGCGGCTGCTGAGATTTACGGTAAAGGCAGTATATCCGTAGGCATGCGTATCAACCAGCTCATCATTGAGAAGAATATCGCAGTCCATGTATACGCCATCGAAATGAATTAGGCATACGGGAGGCAGATCTGCATCCACCCGGATATTCCGGCGGTACCAGGCATCGGCAGATTCATACAGGTTGTCCGCCTGCCAGATCAGCCAGTCATGCGGAAGGTCGACAGGTGCCCATCCGGCACTGCTTTTTGCATCTGCCAGACTGCTTCCGTTCGGAAGTTTGAGGAATTCCCAGCCGTCATTGATCAGTCGGATCATGGTAGTAGCCTCCCGCATGGATCAGATTTCATTTTTCAGGCTTCGGCTCATCAGGTCGCGCACGATTTCGGCAGGATCCGCGTGATCCTCCACAATTCTCCGTACGCCTTCAATCAGCGGCATTTCCATATGATATTGCCTGCAGAGGGATACTGCAGCAGGAAGCGCGTTCAGCCCTTCCACAACCATACCGATCCTGCGGACAGCTTCCTGCACCGGAATCCCCTGCCCCAGCAGGATTCCGCACCGGTTGTTGCGGGAGTGATCGCTGGTGGCGGTTACAATCAGGTCCCCGATGCCGGCAAGTCCGAAAAAAGTGCGTTCCTGGCATCCCATCGCCAGGCCGAGCCGCCGGATCTCTTCCATGCCGCGGGTGATCATGGCAGCACGTGTGTTGTCACCGTAACCAAGTCCTTTTGCGATACCGACTGCGAGAGCTTCGACGTTTTTAAGTGCTCCGCAGATCTGGACCCCGCGAAGGTCGGGATTTGTATACGGCCGGATGCAGGTGCCTTCAAAAAGACCCTGGACGCATCGCGCACTTTCATCCGGACCGGCAGCCACAATCAGTGTCGGCAGGTCCGTCGCAACCTCTTCAGCATGGGTCGGTCCGCTGATGGCGGTAATCCGGGCGTTGGGGAATCCGCCGTTCTTCAGTTCTTCCTGAATCACGTCGGTCAGAATCATGGAGGTATCTTTTTCAATTCCTTTGGAGGCATTGATCCAGATGGGATCCCCCTGGATATAAGGAATGAAGGAGTGAATGGTTTCACGGATATATATGGACGGGACTGCGACAATGATAAAGTCAGCTTCGTTCAGGACAGCGGATAAATCAGATGTAATGGTTACGCTGTCCGGAATCACCATTTCCGGAAGGTTTGGAGATTTCCGTGTTTGGGTGAGAGATTCCGCCTCTTTATCAAATTTGCTCCAGACAGTGATGTGATGGCCGTTCTGGCAGAGGACCCGGGCCAGTGCAAGCCCCCAGGTACCGGAGCCGAGGATGGTAATGTTCATTGAATGTTCCCTTTCTGCTCTGCGGTATATTCGAGATGCAGCTCATTGGTGGATGCGTAGGCACCCTGCAGGTCCAGCTGGTATTTCAGGTGGATGGAGCCGCTGTCCGGACCGATCCGGCAGTCCACATCGCGGGCATAAACCCCCATATTCATCTCACCGTACGGAGTCTGGTAAACGCCTTCAAAACGCTGCTTCGGAATAAAGACCATCGTATTGGAAATATCGCCGTGACGGGTCATGGTCACACGGCCGTTTTTCATCAGCAGGGAAACATGAGCATTCAGGTTTTCTCCGGTATCTTCGTCCTGAAGTGATTCAGTATATTCGATAACGGCTTCACCGTCTCCGGAGAAAGACAGGTTTCCGCGGGTCATAAACTGGATCGGATAATCCGGCGCCTGATCATATCTTGCGGTGGCAAGCAGGTTGATCAGGACCGGCTTTGACTTCTGTGACAATACTGTCCGCCTCCTTTCTGATCTGATCAGATATCAGTTTACACTGCTTCAATCCGCTTTGCAACATGAAAACAATTCTTGTCAATTATACATACAGGCGGTATGATAATTGAGTATTCCTGCCTTACAGGAGGGATTTCTGATGCGCCTGGAAGCGTTTGCAAAGATCAACTGGTCTCTGGATATTGTCGGGGTACGGGATGATGGATATCATCTCATGGATATGATCATGCAGCCGGTTTCCCTTGCGGATGAAATAGTGCTGACGCCTGCTGACAATCTGGAGATTACAACGGACGGATATCCCCGATCCCGGGCGGACAGAACCAATCTGGCTATGCGTGCTGCACTCGAACTGAAGGATTCAGCAGGGTATCCGGGTGGAGTTCATATTCATGTGCATAAACGGATTCCGATGGGTGCCGGCCTTGGGGGCGGAAGCGCGGATGCTGCAGCGGTTCTTTGCGGACTGAACCGGTTGTGGGGGCTTGGACTTACCGGGGATGAACTGGAAAAAACCGGACTGCGGCTCGGAGCGGATGTCCCTTTTCTGATTCGCGGTGGACTGGCCCGTGTCCGGGGAATCGGTGAACTGATTGAACCGCGGAAATGCAGGAATAACTACTGGATGCTGATTTTTCAGCCGTGCCGTGGATTGAGTACCCGGGAAATATTCGAATCATGGAATCCGGATTTTGTCCGGCATCCGGATACAGAATCCGCGCTCGCAGCGCTTGAAAACGGAAACCTGATGCAGTTGTCTGCGAGCATCGGAAATGTGCTGGAACCTGTTTCGGTATCTCGCTGCCCGGAAATAGGAGAAGCGGTTCATTCCCTTCTGTTAGCCGGAGCCCGCCTTGCTGCAATGACTGGAAGCGGAAGTGCTGTATTTGGTGTTTTCTCATCCGGTACGGAAGCGGAAAAGGCAGCAGCGGTGCTTTCAAAAAAATGGAAGCGCATTCATATCTGTCATTCCCAGACAGACAGTGTTCGCATTTCCGAGGAGTAATAGAATATGAAGAAAACGCTGGGATGCATCCGGAAAGCGGACGCAGACTTTGGACTGATTGATCCCGGGGACAGAATTGCGGTCGGTGTTTCGGGAGGAAAGGATTCTCTCCTGCTGCTGCACGCGTTGTCACTGTACAGGAAGTTTACCCATAAGGATTTTTCTCTGATTGCGGTTACGGTGGATATGGGACTGGAACCGTTTGACCTGGGCGGGATCCGGGAACTCTGCGGTCAGCTGGAAATACCGTATGAAGTCAGGAAGACAGATATCGGGCGTATTATTTTTGATTACAGGAAGGAAAAGAACCCGTGCTCTCTGTGCTCCAAGATGCGCCGTGCGGTTCTTTCCAATACCTGTGTGGAACTCGGATGCGGAAAACTGGCGCTCGGTCATCATCGGGAAGACGTGATTGATACGCTGTTCATGTCGCTTTTTCAGGAAGGCAGGTTTCATACCTTTCATCCCAGGACAAAACTGAGCAGAACGGGCATTACGGTTATACGCCCGCTGGTATATCTTCCGGAGAATCATGTAAGGCATATGGATCATATACTGTCCCTTCCGGTTGTAAAATCCCCGTGCCCTGCAGACGGAAAAACAGCCCGGGCAGAGATGGATCAGCTCCTCCGGGACCTGAAAAAAAGAATGCCGGATGCGCCGGAAAGAATTCTGCATGCGCTGCAGCATGAACCGTATGACCTTTGGCAGAAAGAAGGTCCGGATTTGCTGAAATAGGAACCTGCAGGTCCCTTTTCCCTTTTCATATCAGATATTATGTGATATAATAACTTGATTACGATAACGAGGTGTTAATTCAGAGTGAGCAGGAAGAGCAAGAATTACAACGGGAAAAGCGGCGGTGCCGGATTCCTGATTACATTGGGCGCAATATGGCTGCTCTCCAACGGAGGACCTTCCGGAATTGTACTCGGCATTCTGATCGGTGCCGGTGTAGGCCTGATATCCAGTATTATGGGAAGTAAGCTCGACACAACGACCCACAATAAGCGGGATGTTGAACGGCAGAGGCGCGAGGAAGAAGAAAAGAAAAAGGCGGAGGAAGTCCGGAAGCAGGAGATTGCCCGCCAGATTCCTCTGACCGGCGATGAAACCGCGGATCAGGTGATTACAAAGGGCATGGAGATGCTGAAAACTATCCGCTCGGAAAATGCGCTGATTCCGGATGAAACGCTTTCCGCCCAGATGAATACGCTGACTGAAAAGTGCCAGAAGATTTTCATGACGGTATATGAATCCCCTGCCAAAGCACCCCAGGTACGTAAGTTTATGAATTATTATCTTCCCACTACGCTGAAGATGCTGGCAAACTACCGGACAATGCAGGAACGGGGTGTGTCGTTCTCGGAAATGACCCAGGCCCGCGATACGGCTGTCCGGGGGATGAATATGGTTCTCACAGCCTGCCAGAAGCAGATTGACAATCTGCACAGGGAAAACATGCTGGACATCTCCACAGACATTGATGTCATGGAACAGATGCTCAAGCGGGATGGCTATACGGAAAATGAGATTACCGGCGAAAAAGGGATAACAATGAATGCAAGGACAGCCGCTGAAGCTCAGATGCGGGCTTCCTCGGCACCGGTGATGGATTTCCCGACAGAAGACGGAAAATACAATTCTTCCTCTTCCACACGGTATGAAACGAACAATTGATTAAGGAGGAAACCAAAATGTCAGAAGGACCGATTCTCCAACTCGCCTCAGTCCCTGCTGCGCCGGAACCGGATGCAGCTTCTGAAACGGCGGAAAGCATCCAGCAGACAACTGCGGCACAGGAGCCTGAAGCAATTCCGCGCCTGGATGAAAGCCAGCTGACAGAAGCCGAAAAGAAGGCAATCAATGATTTTATCCAGAAAGTGGATGTAACCAATCCGGACCATGTGCTTCTCTTTGGAGCGGATGCTCAGAAGCGGATTGCTGATTTCTCCCAGACAGCGCTGGACGCGGTCAAAACCCAGGATACCGGTGAAGTCGGAAATATGCTGGTGAATCTCGTGTCAGAACTGAAAGGCTTTGAACGGGATACCGAGGAAAAGAAAGGCCTGGCCCGCCTTTTTGCCAAGGGAGAAGACAAGATCGAACGGATGAAAGCCCGTTACAGCAAAGTATCCACCAATGTGGAAAACATTGCCGGTTCACTTGAAGCGTACCAGACACAGCTGCTGAAGGATGTGGCGATGTTTGACCGGCTCTACGACCAGAACAGCGATTATTTCCATCAGCTGACCCTGTACATTATTGCCGGAGATAAGAAACTGGAACAGGTCCGGAATACGGAACTGAAGGAACTGCGTGAAAAGGCAGAACAGAGCCAGGATGCCATGGATGCTCAGAAGGCCAATGACCTTGCGGCTCAGTGCGACCGCTTTGAGAAGAAGCTGTACGATCTCAAACTGACGCGGCAGGTTTCCATCCAGATGGCGCCGCAGATCCGGCTGCTTCAGAATAACGACAGCCTCCTGGTTGAAAGAATCCAGTCCACATTGTCCAACACCCTTCCGCTGTGGAAGAGCCAGATGGTACTTGCACTGGGAATGCATCATTCTCAGCAGGCGCTGCAGGCGCAGACTGCGGTTACCAATATGACCAATGAACTGCTCAGAAAGAATGCAGAAGCCCTGAAGCTCGGTACCGTCGCGACAGCACGGGAAGCGGAACGCGGAATTATCGACATCGAAACCCTTATCAAAACGAATCAGGATCTGATTGATACGATCAACGATGTGATGGATATTCAGTCTCAGGGCCGGGCAAAGCGGATTGAAGCGGAGAAAACGCTTTACAGCATGGAAGCTGAACTGAAAAAGAAACTGCTTTCCGTTAAACTGTAATGTTCTTTTTTCGACCCGGCACATTGATATGCCGGGTCGTTTTATAACAGGAAACAGGTGATTTTGTGCGCGTTATCGGACTTACAGGAAGCATTGCCTGCGGAAAATCCATGATCAGCCGATACCTGACGGAACGGGGGTATCCGGTTATTGACGGGGATCAGCTGTCAAGAGAACTGACAGAACCTGGAAGTCCGGTTCTTGCGGAGATTCGTGAAACTTTCGGGGTTCGTTACATTAATGATAACGGGAATCTGAACCGCAGGGCACTCGGCCAGCTTGTTTTCCGGGATGAAAATGCAAGGAATGCGCTGGATACGATTATGGCACCGCACCTGATGGAGCTTACAAAGCAGCGGCTTTCATTCTATGAACAATCCGGAGCAGGAATGTGCTTTCTGGATATGCCGCTTCTGTTTGAAAAAGGATATGACCGGCTCTGCAGTTCAGTCTGGTGTGTTTGGCTCCCGCTTCGTATTCAGATAGACAGGCTGATTGCCCGGGATGGGTTTACAGAAGAAGAAGCTATGGCCCGGATACGGTCGGTAATGTCTTCAGACGAAAAAGCATCGCGGGCGAATCATGTGATCGACAATTCGGGAACAATCCGGCAGACGCTGGCAGTGGTCGATCAGCTTCTGGATGGAGAAAAATACGGATTCCCTGCCCCGCCTCCGCAGCCTGCCGCTCCTGCGGTTCAGGTAAGAACTGTTCCGCCGGCTGAAGTCATGAAAAGGCCGGAAGCGGCAAAAAGAAAGCCATCCTCCCGCAAAGCAGCCTGGAGGATGCCGGTATGGATCCGGAACACGGTGATTGCCCTGTGCGGCCTGCTGCTGATCAGTATAACGGCATTCAGCCTGATGTCCGGTTATCTGAAACAGCAGGAAGAAAAACACCTGAAAGAACAGCGGGCAGTTGATGCGGCATATCCCCTTGTCAGGGAGTACAGGCCGATCATTGAAAAATATGCGGTGCAGTATAATCTGAATCCGGCTTTTATCACTTCGGTGGTGCTCAATGAAAGTTCTTTCGACAGAAAAGCCACGTCGAAAGTTGGCGCAAGCGGCCTGATGCAGCTGATGCCGGATACCGCTGAATGGATCGCCGGGAAACTGAAGATTCCGGGATATGCGTTTGAAATGATGACAGATCCGGATATGAATATCCGCTTCGGATGCTGGTATCTGAATTATCTTTCCAGATTGTTCCGGGGAGACCCGGTTTGTGTGATCAGCGCATATCATGCCGGACAGGGGCAGGTTCAGACCTGGCTTTCCAACCGGTCAGTGAGTCCGGATGGTATTACGATTCCAATACAGAATCTTCCGGACGGCCCGACAAAAAAATATGTCGAAAAGGTGACGAGAGATTATGGAATATATCAGAAGAAACACTTTATTCCGGAGACTGATAATTCTGACAGCGGTCCTGGTGCTGTTTGACGGAATCGGGACAGCGAAAGCAACCCAGGTTGGAAAGTCAATTTCATTCGGCATCCAGAGTGTAAAGACAAACACGATTCGTCCGTTTGAACCCGTGGAACGGGACATGCTTTCTGTATATGATCTGGTATATGAAAGTCTGGTTCAGATTGATGAAAACTATATGCCGCAGCCATATCTGGCTGAGCGGTGGGAAGAATCATCCGGAGGAAAGTACTGGACTTTCCATCTGCGCAGGGATGTTTCCTTTACGGACGGCACACCGCTCACCGCGGCGGATGTGGTGGCTTCAGCCCAGTATATCCTTGATAAGGCAAATGATGAAAACATTGTGGATCATGGCTTTTACAGCAATCTGAAATACTTTGTCTCAGCCATCTCGGCGAAGGATGACTATACGGTGACTGTGAAAACCTCAAGGCCGTATTTCGGGCTTTTGTATGCGATGACTTTTCCCGTGGTTCCGGCGTCTTATGTCGGGGATGACAATCCTCCCGGTTCAGGTCCGTACAGGATTCAGGAATTCCATCCGGGAGAAAATATGTGGATCGCTGTGAATGATGGCTGGTGGAAAACGCGTCCGCAGGTCCAGGAGATCAATTTCCTGCTGCAGGAAACAGCCAGGAAGGTGATCGAAAGTTACGAATTCGGCCAGGTCAATGCGATCTTTACGCGTTCAATTGCGGGAGCGCAGTATAAAACCGGCACATCAGCGGTATCCATGAATTACAGGACCAACCAGCTGGAATGCCTGCTGATGAACAATTCTTCCTATGAGCTGACCGCCAATGCGCGTAAAGCGATTCGAAGTGTGATTGACAAAAGCAGACTGATTGCTACCGCTTATTCCGGTATGGCCAGGGAAACCGATTTTCCATTCTTTCCTGGTACGTGGATGTATAATTCTGGATATGAAAACACTTGGAAGAAGGATATCGAAAAGGCAAAACAGCTGCTGGCGGAAGACGGGTGGGAGGACACCGACGAAAATGGAATCCTGGACAAGATCGGAAAAAAGGACAAACAGGTCAGCCTGAGTCTGCGGTTTTATTATTATGAGGAACCGGATAACGATGTCCGTGCAGTGGCGGTAAACCTGATATCTGATGCGCTTGCGGAAATCGGAATTGAGTGCAGGATTGATCCCATGACCCTCCCGAACCTCGAGGCAAAGCTGAAAGCGGGTTCATACGATCTGGCCCTGGTTTCCTATGCAATGGATGTTTGTCCGGATCCCGGCTTCATTCTGATGAAGGGAAATACCGGGAACTATGTTCGTTATAAAAGTGAAAAAATGGACAATCTCTGCAAGTCTCTCCGAACTCAGGTGACGCAGGAAGGATTCCGACAGAAACTGATGGAAATCCAGACGTTGTTCTATGAAGACTGTCCGTTCCTCTGCCTGTACTGGCGGACCGGAACAGTGGTCTCCAGGTATATGTATACAACAAACCGGGATGTGCGGGAGTATCAGCTGCTGCGAGGGATTCAGGGTTTTTTCACGAAATAGTCAATGGAAATCAGAACGGAGATGATTGATTATGAACTGGATTGAACTGATTGTGCATACGACTACTGAAGGAGCGGAAAACGTATCGTTTGAACTGATTGAGCTCGGTTCTGCCGGTACGATGATTGAGGACCGTGCAGATATTCCGGATCCCGGAAAACCGCATGGCATATGGGAAATCATAGACCCGAAGCTGATTGAGTCAATGCCTGAAGATGTGCAGGTACACGGTTGGTTTGAGGACGACGGCAATGGGAAAAAAGCAATTGCCGGACTTCATGACCGTCTGGAACAGCTGAAGTCGGAACATCCGGATTTCGGGACTCTGCAGATTGATTATCGCACGGTATCGGATGATACATGGAAAGACACATGGAAGAAGTATTACAAGCCGTTCTATGTGACGGATCATATGGTGATCAAACCGACATGGGAGGATTTCACCCCGCAGCCGGATGATCAGGTGATTGAAATCGATCCGGGAATGGCATTCGGCAGTGGGACTCATGAAACCACCGCTATGTGCATCCAGATGCTGAAGGATGAGATCAGAGGCGGTGAAAATGTAATTGATGTCGGAACCGGAAGCGGAATTCTGTCCATAGCTGCCGGATTGCTTGGGGCCGGATCCGTACTGGCGGTGGATATCGACCGGGATGCTGTACGCGTTGCACGTAAGAATGTGGATCATAATGGCCTGGGCCATGTGATTTCCGTTCAGGAGGGAGACCTCCTGAAACATGTAAAGGAGCAGTGCGACATCTGTGTTGCGAATATTATCTCCGATGTGATTATCGCAAATTGTGCTTCTCTGATGCAGCATATTGTTCCCGGGGGACTGTTGATTTGCTCGGGAATCGTAGTGGACAGAACGGATGAAGTTCGTTCTGCGCTGGAAGCTGCCGGATATCAGGTACTGGAAGAACGCCATCGCGGAGAATGGACGGCGTTCCTTTCCCGGAGGAATTGATATGCATCGATTTTATGCCGATCCGGTTGTTTCCGGAAGCGGTAAAGTCTCCCTGAGCCGGGAAGATGCCTTCCATGCTGCGAAAGTACTGAGGCTTCACAGCGGGGACTCCGTGGAAATTGTCATATCCGGTGTTCGCCATGCGGGAGAGGTCTGTGAAATCTCAGATACAAATGTGACAATTTCGGTACAGGAAGAGCTTCCGTCCACAGAAACGCGGGTTCGTTTTGTTCTGCTTCAGGGCATTCCCAAAGGAGACAAGATGGAACTCATTGTCCAGAAAGCAACGGAGCTCGGCGTATCGGATGTCGTTCCGGTCATGATGGCACGAAGCGTGGTCAAAATTGATCCGAAAGACCGGATCAGGAAACAGGAACGCTGGCAGAAAATAGCCAGGGAAGCCGGAAAACAGTCCGGCAGGTGCATAATCCCTGAAATACATCCGCCTGTTACGGTGCGTGAAACAGAAGGAATAATCCGGAAGCTGGATGCCGTTGCGGTTCCATGGGAAGCCGGCAGGGATTTCGGACCTCTTGCGTTTATGAAAGCACACCCGGATATCGGTTCCCTTGGTATTGTCATTGGACCGGAAGGTGGAATTGAACCTGAGGAAATTTCGCTTCTGACATCCTTTTCATGTGATATTATCACACTCGGCCCCAGAATCATGAGAACAGAGACTGCCGGTCTGGCGGCTGTCAGTGCATTTTCAGCGCTATACGGAGAGATGGAATAAATATGCCGACAATTGCTTATCATACGCTTGGATGTAAAGTAAACCAGTATGATACACAGGCCATGGAGGAAATTCTTGAAAAAGCCGGTTTTCAGACTGTCCCCTTCTCTTCCGGGGCTGATGTTTATCTGATCAATACATGTACGGTTACCGGGACGGGAGATAAAAAATCCCTGCAGATGGTGAGAAGGATCCGACGGCTGCATCCGGACAGCAGGATCGTTCTGTGCGGATGCATGGCCCAGCTGTACGGGGAAGAACTGCTTGGTAAAACAGGTGCGGATCTGATTATCGGAACGCAGCATCGGACGGAGGTTGCGGAACTGCTCCAGAATGTGATTGATTCCGGCAAACCGGTCTGCGCTGTGGAGCCGATGCCGGAACATCTCTGTTTTGAAGGACTGACCGTTTCCCGTCAGAATGAACGTACACGGGCAGTGGTGAAAATTCAGGAAGGATGTGATAACCGGTGCACATACTGCATTATCCCGCGCGTCCGGGGACCGATCCGCTCCCGCCCGCTGGAGGATATCCGGAATGAAATCCGGCGGTTATCGGTTTCGGGATTCTGCGAAATTGTGCTTACCGGGATTCACCTGACATCATATGGACGGGATCTGGATCGTTCGGTTAACCTGAATGACGTGGTGGATGCGGTTCAACAGACAGATGGAATCATCCGTGTCCGGCTGGGATCGCTTGAACCGGTTGTCGTAACACCCCGGTTTACGGAACGCCTCCGCATGGATAGCAAAATCTGTCCCCAGTTTCATCTTGCGCTTCAGTCCGGAAGCGATTCGGTTCTTCGCAGAATGAAACGCAGATACAATACATCGCAGTATCTGGATGCGGTTGAGAACATACGCTCGGTATTTCCGCAGGCTGCGATTACCACGGATATTCTGACGGGCTTTCCGGGAGAAACACTGGAAGAATTCCGGGAAACTGCCGATATGATTGAAAAGGTTGGGTTTTCCAGAATTCATGTATTCCCCTATTCTTCCCGCCCGTTTACTCCGGCCGCAGAGCTGCCCGGTCAGCTGCCGGAAGCGGAAAAGCAGAGGAGATGCCGGGAACTGATTGCCATCGGCGAAAAAACCGCACTGGCTTACAGCAGATCCTGGGTGGGCCGGACGGTTGAACTGATTCCGGAAGAAAGAGTGGAAGGCGCATGGGAGGGGTATACCCCCGAATACCTGCGTGTACGCCTTCGCCCGGAGGATGAATGTACCGGCGGATGTCCGGTCAGAATCCGGATCACTGCAGCTGAAAATCCTGTTCTGACAGGTCAGAAAATTTAGAGGGAGGATGACTGAAAAATGGATAACTGTCTGTTCTGCAAAATTGTCAAAGGAGAAATACCATCCCAAAAGGTGTATGAGGATGAACAGGTTTTTGCTTTCCGGGATATAAATCCCCAGGCGCCGGTTCATGTGCTTGTGGTACCGAAAAAACACATTTCATCCATGAATGATCTGGATTGTGCAGACGACCATGAAATCGCGGCATGCCTCCGGGCGGTAAAACGGATTGCGGATCATGAGAAACTGAGTGAAGGGTACCGTGTGATATCAAACTGCGGACCGCATGCCTGCCAGTCAGTTCTCCATCTGCATTTCCATATCCTTGGCGGACGGCAGTTGAAGGAAGATATGACCTGATGCTGCAGCAGCACTGCAGGACGGAAAGATGGCTGTATAATTTGAAATTTGCAAAAGCCGTTGACGCATCCTGCATTTGGCTGTATAATAATTCCATGGTTTTGCCGTCCGTCCGTCTGGTCGGCTGCTGGCAAGGCCGTTGTATGAGCGAGGGGAGGGATAACAGTGTCCGAGGTACGTATCCGCGAAAATGAGTCCCTGGAAAGTGCGCTCAAACGGTTTAAGCGGCAGTGCGCCCGTAG
>JAEEGL010946908.1_pt1 | contig 22518 bp, 13 predicted proteins | sample 9134231 | NCBI WGS metagenome assembly JAEEGL01 (sample SAMN16246548, study PRJNA631951) | gut metagenome | biome: gut microbiome; feature: rumen; material: fiber-attached | host: Bos | place: Iran: Karaj | collected 2018-10
TCTTTTATTTCTTCATTTGGATTAAATAATTTATGATCTTCTTTATTTCCATATTTTCTAATATATTTTTTATAATAAATAATTAAATCATTTATTTCTATTAAATTTCTATTTGTAGTAATTTCATAATCACCACATATTATAATATAAACTTTATCATTATCTTCATTTTCTTCAATTAAATTTTTTCCTTTATCAAGTTTTAACATAGTAAAAAGTTTATAATATTTTTTTTCAAGAATATAATTAGGAATAAATTTAAAAACATTATAACCATTTATAACATTAAAAAATTTTTTTTTTGCATTTTCAATAGCATTTTTTAATAAATGATCATATTGTTTTCTATAAATAATAGCAAAATCAGTTTCTTCATTTGTAATAACAGTTGCTTTTCTTTTTCCTCCTCTTTTTTCTAAAGCCAATTCACCAAAAGTTTCTCCAATTCCACACTTTCCAATAACAATATAATTTGGTATTATTACAATTTTTTTTATTTGTTCTTTTTCTTTATCATTTGAATATTCACTTTCTTCATCTTCATTTTCGATATTATTTCTTTTTATATAATCTTCTATTGTTATATTTGTTTCTTTTTTATTATTATTTTTTATATAATTATATAATTCTTTTGCTTTTGAATATATTAATTTATTTTCTATTAATTCTATATCTTTTATTTTCTTTTTTACTATTAATTTTAAAAAATTATCAAAGGAATCTTCAATTGGAAAAACTAAAGAATTAAATTGCAAACATTGTTTTAAAAGTTCATTTGAATTGTTTTTTCTTAGTTTAAATAAATGAAGAATATATTGTTGTTTTGTCATTTCATATTGTTCTTTTTTACTTACTAAAAAAGTGACTGAACCTTTTAATATAAGAAAAAAAGAATCTCCTTTTTCTCCTTCTTCAACTATAATTATATTCCCTTCTTTTTGACTATAATTTAATATTTTTGCACATTCTTGTAAATTAAAATTAAAGTCTTCATTTGTTAATTTTAATATATTAACAAAACCTTTTAAAGTTTGAATATATTTTAAAATTACTGGAATATTTCTTTCTTTTTCTGGTTTTTGTAACTCTGTTATACAATTAACATATTCATCAAACATAATTTTTATTTTTTTATTTAAATAAAACAGAAATTATTAATATTAAACATAATATAAATAAATTTGATTATAATGAATAATAAAAGTATTGTTGATAATATTTTAAATAATTATTCTTCAAATAGTAAAATTGAGCAAAATATTAGAAACAATATTTCATTATATAATCAAAGAAATAAAAAATCAAGAAATATATCTTTTGAAAGTAATGATAATGAAATAAAAAAAGCAAATTTAACAATGAATCCTAATAATTTTTATAAAAGATTATTTCCAAATAAACAAAATATTTTTAATGGTAAATGTAATAGTAAAGAAGGAAAAAATATTCCATTCTGTCATTGTGATAAAGATACAAAATTATATTTAAAAATAAATAAAATAAAAGTAGGCGATTTAAAATCAAAATTAAGAAAAAAAAATAACAGTTATGATAAAAAATTTGATGAAACAATATCAAATAATTCAAATCTGAGTTTTAATTCTTCTTTAAAATCAAAAAATAATAATTATACAAAATACAATAATAATGAATATTATTTATCTCCTAAATTTTTTAATTTGACCCCTTCACAATATTTAATTACTCATTTAAATTATCAAATTATTTCTGTAAAAAAATCAAATTCAAATATATCTTTAAAAAATGATATTTTAATTTTAACTAAACAATTAAATGAAAAAGAAGAACAAATTTTAACAATGAATGAACATATAAAATTATTAACAGATGAATTAAAAAGAATTAAAAGTAAAAATAGTAAACTTCTTAATCAAATACAATTATTAGAAAAAGAATGTAGAAAAGTGAATAATACTAATATACAGTTTTTTAATACTTCAGCTTTTTCTGATGAAAATAATTCAATTAATATAAATTTAAATAATAATAATTTATTTTCTAGTAATTTAAAAATTTCTCATCAATTTTCTTTATCAATAACTACTTATAAACCTAAATATTTACATTCTTTAAAAATGTATTCTCCAAAAAGAATAATTTTAAGTCAAAAAAATAATATTAAAAGTGAAGATGAAAAAATTATTTTTAAACCTTATGATAATATACATTTTTTAAAATTTGATATTATTAATAATTCTTTTCAATTAATTTCTTTTGCTGATTATAGTAATTATACCATTAATTTTAATAAAGATAATATTACATATTTAAATATAAATAATAATGTTTTTATCATAACTGGAAAAAATAATGATTTATTTTATTTTTTTAATTATAAAAAAAAGTCAATTACAAAATTAAGTAATTTAAAATATAATCATTTAAATTGTGGTTTAATAAAATATGATAATAAAATAATATGTATAAGTGGAAATTTTACAAAAAAAATAGAAGCATATGATTTAAAATTAAATAAATGGAATGATTCTATAATAAAAGAAATGAATCAAGAAAGAGCAAAAAGTTCTTTTTTAATTATAAATAATTTTATTTATGCATTTTATGGATATAATTATATTCAAAATAAATATATTAATAATATTGAATTTTATGAAAATAATCTATGGAAAGAAATTTATATTAATAATAATAATTTAAATGGTATAATAGAACATATATGTTATGTAGATTTTAATAATGATATTATTATTTTAGGAGGAATGAATGAAAAAGGATTTAATAAAAATTATTATAAGTTAAATTTAAATAATAAAAAATTAATAAATATAGGACAAGAAAAAATAAATGAAGAAAATTCTGTTTTTAATTCACAAATAATAATGTTAAGAAATGATTATAATTCTGAAAATTTTATTTTATGTTTTGATAAAAATTATAATGTACATAGATTTTCTCCTTATGATATATCAAATCATCAAATTATAATTTATAAATAATAGTTTCTCTTATTATATATAAAATTTTCATTTAATTTTTTGGTATTAAATTTCAAAATAATATTTTAATATTTGAATTTTGATTTTTGATTTTTAAATTAATAAATAAGTGAATAAAAATAATATAATATGAATTATTTTCTATATTTAAAAAAACCATAAATTATTCCTTATAATAAAGAATTATTGGTTATATAATATTTAATAAAAAACTTTTTTTAAACTTAAAAAAAATAATATTTAATTAAGATGATCTTCATCATAATTTTCTTTATTTCTTAATTGAGTTTTCTTTAATAATTCATTTCTAATATTTTTAACTTCACCACCAGCAATTCTATTTAAATTTAAATTAAACTCATTTTGTAATTGACTATTAATAACTCTATTAACATGTTCTTGATTAATAAGATTTAATTTATTTTGTAAAGCAACTTTCCATAATGAAAAGCATATAATTATTTTAATAAAAAAATTAATAATAACTAAAACAATTCCAATTTTTCTTTTTATTAAACTTGTTTTTTGGTTATCAAAGGGCAAACTTAAATTCCAAAATGAAATAATATGAATAAAATAAAATAAATCAATAAGAACATTTGATAATAATATAATTAAATAATAATATAAATTTTCCTTTTTAAATATTTTTTCTTCCAGAAAAAAAATAATAAAACAAATACCAAAAGCAATAATATCAAATCTTAATAATAATTCTAATAAAATAGAAATAAATAATATTTTATTCAAAACATAAATTATTTTTTCCCAAATTACAATAACATCTTTACCAATTGTTTTTAATATTATATTTTCTATTTTATCACTAATTTCCATTTCATTTCCCATTGCTCCAGATATATAATTTGAATATTGACTTCTTGGAATTTGGCTAAAATAATTTTTAAAAATACTTTCCATTTGATTAATGGATGTATTTAATACTGAAATATTATCTTTTGAAGTTTTAATTGCATATTCTATTTTTATTATTTTTTTATTTAAATAATTAACTAAAGAATTAATCCATAAAAAACTCATTTCAAAATATTTATAATTTCTAGTTATTTGGTTTTCTAAAAGAGATTTTGGATTGATTGAATCTACTAATTTATCTTCTATATCAGTTTTAATATATAATTCCATATTTTTATCTAATTCACTCATTGAATAAATTTTTATTTCTTTATTTAAATATGGATTTGTTATATCAAATGATATTTTTTGATCATTAAAATGTAAATGAATATCTTTTATTCTTATCCCACTTTTATCTTCATTTATATTTATTCCTTTAAATATTATATTTATATATGAATTATTTGTTGTTCCGTCTTCTCTTATTATTTCATTTGATTGATATTGAAGTATTTGAGTTTTAGTATTTTCTACTTCATTTGATAATTGAATATTTTCATATGCAATTTTATCTCTATTTATTTTCATCGTATTATATACTTGAAAATATGATTTGAAAAAATTTAATAATTTTATTGGTTGACTTGTGTCAAATTTAGAAAAATCTAAAATATGATTAAATAATGTTTTATTAAATGTATTTGGTTCTGATAATTTATCTAAAATTATTATAATTTGAGATATAAATAATGAATCATTTAATGTATGACCATATTTTGATAATTCATTTTCTACTAAATTCATATAACTTTCACTTTCTGGAATTGTTGTATTATTATTATTACTATTACTATGATAATTACTAATATTGATATTTATATTATTATTATTATTATTATTATTATTATTATTATTGTTATTATTCAAATTATTATTATTATTGTTATTATTATTATTTATAATATTATTATTGATATTTTGAGTATTGTTATTTTCATTATTAGTATTGTTTATATTATTTAAAATAAAAGCTGAATTATCTTGTTCTATTAAATTAGCACTTTTATCTTCATTATTATTTTCTTCTTCATCATTAAGTTGAATCATTTTAATTTTAAATTTAATCAAAAATATTTAAAATAAATATTATTTATTAATTATCATTTTAATCAATAAAAATTAATTTAGTTTTATATAATATATTATATATTTTATACTTTTTTAGGATTATATAAAGTTCTTCTTAAACCAATAATTTCATGTTTTAATTCATCATAATCATTTCTTCCTCTAATTTTAATTTTAATATTTCTTTTTTCATTAGTATATTTTAAAAAAACATTTTGAATTAATCTTGGAGTTCCTGGTTGTTGATAACTATAAATTTTAGGAAAGCTATAATTTTTTAAGTTTCTGCTATTTAATAATTTAACACTTTCTTTTAAACTTTTTTCATATTTTTGTAAATTTAAAGGTTCAATTTTTTTTGGATTTTTTTTTAATTTATAAATATATAAATTATGATTAGGATTTAATTTTGTTAATTTGGTTTTAAAAGGAGAAATTGGAATACTTGATAAACTAATTAAATTATTATTATCTCCATTTGATTTATTATTTATATTTATTCCTGATAAATGAAGAATTTTATGTGATTTTGAGTTTTTTGGCTCTATATTATCATAAGCTAAAATAAAATTTCCCATTTTATTAATTTTTGTTACTTTTTTCTTTTTTATTTCACCTATTTTATAATTTTGGAAAAAAGTTATATTTTTTAAAGACTGTAATGGTGAATGTATCATTGAGTAATTATTTGATTTAGTATAAAAATGATTATTTGTATTATACATATTTTATTTGAAAAGAATTTATTTTTTTTCTTATTTTTCAGAAAATATATAATATATTTTTATGTTGAATGAAAAAAAAACAGCAAAAAAGTTAAGAAGATGTTTATTAAATGATTATTCGAATTCAAAATCAAAAACAAATTTTTTTAATTTTAATGATATTCATTTAAAAATATTATTAAATAAATCATCATCAAATTTATTTTCAAAAACATGCAATAAACATATGAGAAATAATTCATTTAACGAAAAAGATAATAATGAAAATTTTGAAAAGATAAATAAATGTCCAGGATTAAATTTATGTAAAAATATTCAAACAATAAAAGAATTAGAATACAAAATAAAAAAATTAGAATCAAAAATAGAAGATTTAAATAAAATGAATGAATATTTCATTTTTATAATAAATCAAAAAGATAAAATGTACAGTGATTTAATAAAAGAAAATTTAAAATTAAAAAAATCTCATTCATCAAATAATTTAGAAATACTAAAATATAATCAAATCCAAAAAAAAGAAGAAAAAAAAAAAATAGAACCATTTGATTCGTCTGGTTCATTAGAACAAATAGGAATAAAATTAACAAATTTTTTTCATAATAAAAATAATAATGTTATGAAACATAGAAGTGAACCAAATATAATTGAATCAAAATCAAATTTAAATATCAAAAATAATTTCTTTTTCAGTGAAGAAAAATTTTTTAATAATTATAAAAATCCATATTCAAAAATATTAAACTTATCAAATAAAAACAATAATAAATTTCATAGTTCAAATGGAATATCTTTATTATCTTTTCCAGATGAAAAACTTGATGAAATGTCAGAAAATGAAAATTTAAATTATTTAATTAAATTAACTCAATCAGATGAATTATTTATAACTGAAATTAGAACAAAAACAAATAAATTTTTAATGAATTTATGTGATAGTATAAATATGATGGCTAAAGATTATCAACAATCAATAAGATTAATTAAAAGAATTAAATTATTCATTAATTCCGGAGTTTACTTAGTAAAAAGCATTTTAAATAGTGATTCAATTAAAATTTTATTAGATAATACTTGTAAAATTTTAGAATGTGAAAAGGCTTTTTTATTTATTTATGATAATTTGTCTGATCAATTACTTTTATTAAATGAAAATGGTAATAAATCAAATAATATTAAATTCCCTAAAGATAAAGGAATTTTAGGTTCAGTTTTTTTAAAAAAGGAAAAATTTAAAATTGATGATACAAATCAAGATATTAAATTTTTTCAAGAAATGAAAAAAAAAATAGGATTTAAAATAAAAAATATTTTATGTTATCCAATACTAGATTCTTATGGTAAGGTTTTTGGAATAATTCAAGCAATTAATAAAAGAAAAAAACATTTTAATTGTGATGATGAAGAATTATTACTTATTATTTCAAAACAAGCAAATGCAATAATTGAAAGTAATAATAATAAAGATATGAATTTAATTCAAATTTCAAGATTTAAGCTTTTATTTAAATATAGTATTGATTTATATTCTATTAATAATTTAATTGAATTAACAAAAATAACAGAAGAACTTTTAATTAATTTATTTTCTTCTTCTTCGGTTAGAATTTTATTTAAAAATGAAAATAATAAATTAGTTAATTTATTAAATAATCAAATTTTTAATAATTCAAATTTAGGAATTATATATTATGTTTTTAATAATAAACGATATTATGGTTGTAGAAAAATAAAAGAGTGTAAATATTATAATAGTTTAATTGATATTCCTGCAAGTGAATGTTTAGTTACTTTTCCTATTTTTAATGATGATGAATGTGTTGGTATAATTCAAACTATGATTAATTGTGATTTAAATTCAAGTAATAATGAACCAAAAGAAAATGAAAAAAATATTTTTCTTCTTTTATTAGATTTAATTTCAATTTGGTATAAAAGAATTATTTGTAATTAATTTTTTTTATATATAAAAAATATTTATTTTTTTAATTATTATTTTAATAATGTATGATTTGGATAATGAAAGTATATTAAATATTATAAAATTGAGTAATTCTATTTTATCACATGAGAAAGATAAAAATAATTTATCTTTGCCTTTTTCTTTATTTTATCAAGATACATTAGACATTCCTTATAAATTATATATAGAGTCATCATTATCATATTTAAATAATATAGAAGATTCAAATCAAAATATTAATCATTCATTTAATAATAATGAAAATGATTCAGAAAAAGACATTAATTATTCAATTGATCCAAATTCTGATAGTAATTTAGAAATTCAATCAATAATAAACTTATATCAAAAGAATTTAGAAAAATTTTATCAAGAACAGAATAATGAAAATCAAGAAAAAAGTATGAAAATAAATCCTCAAAATACAAATTTAAAAGGAGCTAAAAAAAATGAAAAATATAATCCTAATATAGAAGATACAAAAAAAATAATAAATAATAAATTAATGAATAATGATAATTATGAAAATAAAAAAGATAATAGTTATGATTATAGTAATAAAAATATGACTATATCAAATGATAATGCTATTGATGATATAAATAAAGGAAATCACAAATGTATAAATAATTATAATAATCATAAATCTTATTCTAATGATAAAATTAAAAATAATGAAAAACAAAAAATAAATAATAAAAATGATAAAACTTTTTATGAAACCATAAAAAAACAAAGATATATTAATTATAGTCTTTATAATAAAGATTATTTATTTATAAATCATGAAAAAAATGATATTTTAAAAATTAAAAATAAAAATGAAATAACTTTTCTAAAAGAAAATGGTCAAAAAAGAAAAGATGCATTATTAAAAGAAAAAGAAATGCTAACAACTATATTAATAAACAAAATTTGCCTAAAGAATGATAATGATATTAAAGAAAAAAAAGAAAATAAATATAAAGAAAATTTATTGGAAATTAATTTAACGAGAAATTTTACTCCAGATGAAAAATTAGAAAAAAAAAGACAGCTTCAAAAAGAAAGACAATTAAAAAGGAAAAAAAAAGGAGTTCCTCAAATTGATTTTAAAGTAGATATTGACAGTATTTTAAGAAAATATGATGAAGTAAAATTAGAAAATTTAATCAAAGATTCAAAAAAATAAAAATAAAAATTATTAAAAAAATTAAATTATAAGTCATAAATATCTTTTTTTATTATTTATTAATTTTCTCCTTTTTCTGCATCATGCCAGAGATTGTCATATTTATATAAATTAATTAATAAATCAATAAATTCATTTTTTTTTAAAGGAATAACCTTTTTTAAATAATTAGAAATATTATTAATGACATTATCAATATTATCATTATCATTTTGTATTTCAACATACATTTCAATTATTTTATCAATATTAATTTCTTTTTGATATTTTTTTAATTCTTCAAGATAAAAATAATATTTTTTTTTATATTTTTCAATATCATTTAATCTTTCATTTTTTACTATTTCATCTTTACTCATTGTCTTATCATCAGTTTCATCATTTGTAATATTTGATTTATCACAACTTAAATCACAATAATTATCAAAAGTATTATCAATTATTTCATCATCACTATTTGAATTATTTTTATGTTCTTTTTTATCAGAAAATTTTTCATCATTATTTATTTTTTCATCTAAAAAATCTACTACTGAAATATTTTGTAATGTATTTGATGTTTTATTTTGTAATTTTAATAAAAATTCTTCTGGATTTATTATATCAAAATTATTATTATTTTTTTTTTTATTAGGTGATGTATTTAAAATATTTGAATTACTTGTTTTAGGAGAAAAATTTTTATTTGGAGTTAAATTTTTCTTTGAATTTTTTCTTTTATTTTCATTTATTATTTTATAATTATTTAGCATTTCATAATTTAAATCAGGTTTAAAAATAATTTCTTTTTTTTTCATTTTATTATTTTCTTTACTTGGACTATATTTTAAATATGTAGGTCCTTTACTTTCTCTATAATTATTAATATTATTATTAATATTATTAATATTTAAATTATAGTTATGATTATTATTTTGAATATTACTATTACTATTATTTTTAATTATATTATTATTTTTATTACTTGAATTTTTTTTATTTTTATTCATATTTATATTTTTTTTAAAACCTTTATTCATATTTAAATTCCTTAAAAAAATTTGTTTATTTTTTTTTTTTTCAACAATAGATGAAATTTTATCATATAAACCATATTTTTTAGCATTATCAATAAAAATATCCATACAAATAACATCTTTAATATTAGGTCTTATATAAAAATTTTTTTCTAAAAGTATATCAACCATTTTTTTAATATCAAAACTACATTTTAAACTTAAAGGTTCATATTTTCCTTTCATAATTTTAATGTATAAAGAAGGAGTATTAGTAGCATTAAATGGATGTTTAAAAGAAGCCATTTCATATAAAATACAACCAAGAGCCCAAACATCACTTTTTTCATTATAAGGTTTTTCATCACATATTTCTGGACTTAAATAATAAGGAGTTCCTACAAAAGTTTTTGCATAATTTGTCCCATTTAAAATTTTAGCAACACCTAAATCACCAATTTTACATTGAAAATCTTTTGTTAGAAAAATATTTAAAGTTTTTAAATCTCTATGTAAAATTTTCTTTTGATGAATATCATATAAACCTAATGATATTTGAATAAACATTTTCCAAATTATTTCCTCTGGTAATGATAAACTTTCATGTATTGAAAAATTTGATCTATTTGATATTGTTTTTACTTTATATTCTTTCATATATGTTGATAAGTCACCATATTCACAATATTCCATTATTATATTTAAGTTATTTTCTTCTATAAAACTATCATAATATTTAACTACATATTCTGAATTAAGTGATGCTAAAATTTTGGCTTCGTTTTTTATTGTTTCTATATTTGAATTATTATTTAATGGGATTTGTTTTAAAACATATATGTTATTATCTTTTTCTACTTTATATACTTTTCCATATGCGCCTGTTCCTATTTGTTCTTTTATTATGTAACCTTTTAATTTTTCTTTATTTGTTAGTAATTCTGAAAATGACATTTTTTTTTTTAAAAATATAATTATATTAATAATTATAATTCTTTTAATTTGCTTTTTTTTTTTTGTGATTAAATTAGAATTTAATTTAATATATTTATTATTATTTTTATACAAATATTTTATGAAATGAATATTTTAGTTTTTTGTTTTTTTCTTTTAATTATTTAATAAAAATTTTGTAATTATAAAATAAAGATTTAAATATATAACATTAAAAAATAAAAAAAAGTATTTAAAAAAATTTTAATTAAATTAATTTTTTTAAGTTAAATTTAATCTAAGAGTATATTCATTAATCGAATTAATTTTCATAATTCTTTCATTTCCTTCAATAATACTTGAATTATCAATATCACTAAATTCAACCCCACTATAATTTTCAACTTTAAATTTATCATTTTCATTATTTTTAATTTCATAATCCATAAATTCAATTTCAGGAATTTTAATATAACCATCTAATAAAGGGAATAATTTAAATTTAATTTCACCTTCTTTTTCATTAGAATCTAAATTTAATATTATTTTTGATTTCCCAATAATTCCCCAATTTTCATTATCATTTATTTTTGCTAAAAATATTATATTTTTATCAGAATATTTTTTTATTTTAACATTTATATCAAATTCTTGAAAAACTTTATGTTCATTTTGAATATCAAAATCAATAATAATATGATAAGGAATTCCCATTAATTTTTTTATATCTTCAATTATTCCTGTTTTAGGATAACAAAGTTTATAAAAATAAGTTTTATTATTATTATCATCAATTGAAAATTTAAAAAAATTTTTCTCACATTCTTTTTCAATTTCTTTTAAATCATTTTTAAATACTAAAACAATATTCATTGCTTGCATCATATCTAAACTAATAATTGATTTATTTGTATTATTCATATAAATTTTTATTCCGTCAATTTCAATATTTAAACTAAAAGTTATTTGCATTATATAAGAATTATTTGGCATTAATCTATATTTATTTTTTAAATGGAATAAATGAGTTAATTTTATATTATGAAATTGTATAAATGAATATATTTTTTCTTCTTCCTTTAATATTGATGTTGTAATTTTTATAATTTTTTCTTCTTCTTCAAAATAATTTGTATTTTCAATATAAAAAGGTATATTTAAATTTGAAAATATTGAAGTATCATTTATTGAATTTGGTGGGAATTCAATTGAATTTTTAGTAATATTTAATTTAATATTTTTTGAAGTGAAAAATTCTTCTAAAATATTTTTTTGAATATTTATTTGATTTTCTTTTCTTTTATCACGATTACTTTTAAATTCTGTAATTTCTATTTTTAATATTTTATCAGATAGTTCTTCAGTAGAAGGAAAATTTTTAAAAATCATATTTAATAAACTTAAAATATTATAAAAAAATTTTCCTTCTTTAAGTTCAGGAGAATCAAAACAAGGTGTAATAGATGATATTACTTCAATATCTAAACTTTTAACATTTAATTTTAAACCATTTTCAATTTTATATGAACCTAAAATTCCATTTTTTAAATTTAATTGAATTTCAATTAATTGATAAATTGAATTTTTTTTAAAGAGATTATCTGTATCATTTAATTTAATTGGTAATTTTGATTGTATATTTTTTTCATATGGTTTTATTTCTTTTAATGTTAAATCGTTTTCTGTAATTAAATATTCAATTGAGTTTTCTTCTTTTTCTAAATATAATTCTTTAAAAATTAATTTTATATTATTAATATTAAATAAATAGCCTGAATTATTTGTTATTATTATATTTATATCTTTATATTTTATTTTTGAATTATTTAAATATATTATATTATATTCATCCTCTTTTTCTTGGTTTAAATCTAAAATATTATTGAATATAATTTTATAAGTTTTTTCTTTTGAATTTATTTGATATGATGATATATAATTACTTACTATATTATTTATCAAATTTTCATTATTATTTTCAATCATTTTTATTAAATCCTTTATTCTTGTTATTTTTTTATATAAATGAGATAATAATATTTCTAAAGTTTCATCAGATTTATCTAATATATTTAATAAAATTATTAAAAAGAAATTACAATATTCATAAATAAAATTCCATTTAATCCTTATTTTTTCTTCATCCTTTAATATATTTATTAAAATATTTTTAATATCATCATATTTATTAATTAAAAGTAAGATAGGAATTTTTTCTATTATTATTTTGAATGAAAAATAAGTTAATTTTAATTCTTTTTTACAATAATTGTCTATATTATCTAATAAATTAAGATATTCAATTAAAAAACTTTTTAAATCTAAATAATTTTCAAAATGTGTGTCTTTAAATGTTTTATTACTTTTTAAATCATTGAGTAATAAATTATAATCTTCATTAGTATTAATAATTTCTTGTTGGGAAATTATTAATTTTTCCATTTCATTTGATAATTCTTGTTGATTTTTATTTAAAGCATATTTAAATATTTTTTCATTTGGTATTTCATATTTAATAAATGAAGCAAATCTTTTCAAAGTATTTTTGAATTGAATATAAATATCAATTTTACCTTCAATAAATATTTTATTGATATCTTCAGTTTCATATAATAAATAATTATCTTTTAAATATTGAATATATTGAAATATATTTCTTAAAAATATAATTTTCCATGTATAAAAATAAAGAGATGTTTCAAAATTAAATTCATAGATATTTATATTTCTAGTTAATTTTTTAATAAAAATCATAAGATCATTATATTCTTTTAATATCTGGCAATATTTAATATAAAGATAATAATTATATAATTGATTATCAATATTTGATAATTTTTTTTCTGAGAGTAGATTATGAAAATTTTCTTTAATTATATCATCATTTATAAAATTTAAAGGAGCTTTAAATTCAAAATTTTTTTTAAGACAATCATAATTTTTAAATATATCAATGTCACTTATTATTTTTATATCTTTCCAAAAATTAAAAAATAAATAATAATTCACTAATTGATTTTTTTTATTTAAATAATCATACATCAAATTCTCATTTTTTATATATTCAGATTCATGAATAATTGATAGAATATTTGAATAAATATTTTGTAATTTTTGATTAAAACTTTCTTGGAATTTCCTTTTTAATGTTTCAAAAAAAGATTTAAATAAATCTTCATCAGTTTTTTTTTTATTAAAAGGAATAATAAACATATCACTTATATTTATTTTATCTTTTATTTTATTAAAAATTTTATTACATACTTTTCCAAATTTATCATTATCACTAACTGTTAATAGAAAAATATTTATATTATTACTATTATAATTTTCTTTTATTTTTTTTATAAAAATATCATTTTTTAATTCTTTTTCATCTTTTATTCTATAAACATCAATTTGTAAAAGTGAATCATTTTTATCTTTTATATTTTCTAATTCTTTCATTTCAATATTCAAAGATTTAAAATTTTTCTCATTATTTTGATGATTAGAAGTAATTATTGTTGCTTTAATATTATTGAATATTATTTTAAGAACTGATTCCCAATAAGGAATAAATTCTTTACTTGAGTCTTTTACTGCTATTATGTTTTCATACATTAAAATTTCTTCTTTTGATTCATTTTTCATCATATTTAAAAATATTTATTTATATCAAATAATAATTTTTAATAATTAAATTTATTACTTTTAAAATCAGTTTAAAATAATATTTAAAAAGAAAAATATTAATATGAAATATATTTATATTTTCTTAATTATAATTCTTAATTGATTATTTGAAATGAATGTTGAAAAAATAATTTAATTATTTTTTATTATTAAAATAAGAATTTATATATAAAAATATTATCAAATAAAAATTATAAAATTAATGGAAAAAATAAAATCAAAATATATAATTTCACAAATTAGAATGTATTTACCTTTTAAAAAATTCCTAGAAATTTTTACTATTTCAAAATTCTATCAAAAAAAATTTGATATCTCAATTAATCATTTTCAATTTATTAATGAAATAAATATTTTTATTAATGAAAATTCTATATTTTATTCTGAATACTTTGACTATTTTATATATAAATTTTCAAATTTTATTTCAAAAGAAATAATTGAATATATTATATATGAACAATTAAAACAATTAAAAAATATTATAATAAAATTAAATTCTTATCATCAATATACAAATACAATTTTAAAACAAAATTTTAAAAATATTTACTTGATATTTCCAATAAATAAACAACTAGAAAATATTAATTATAATTATAATAATTATAAAATTTCTTCTTTAATTTTTAAAGGAAATGGAAATATTTTCTTGAGTGAAAATATGGTAAATAAAATTAATAATTTTATTTATTCAGATAATATTCAAAAATTAGTTATTAAAGATTGCATTCTTAGTAAAGAAAATTATAATTTTCAAATATTACTCAAAAAATTATATTTAAATCAAAATTTAAGATTAATAGATTTTTCAAAAAATTTTATAATCAATTCAATTGATAAAAACTATTTCAATTTATTTCTTTTAAATAATAAGATTCAAAATTTTAAAATTAATTTATCATTTAATTCAACAAAAAAATGTTTTAATGAACTAGATTATTTTAAAACAATGAAAAAGTTAAATGCTATTTCAATAATATGTGATTTAGATTTCTCATCAAAAGTTATAGAAAAACTTTTATTTCATTCTAATAAATTAAAATCAATTACTTTAAGTAATGTAATAATTTCAGGTAACTTTGATTTTTCAAAATTTAATAATTTAGAAGAATTTTCAATTTGTGATAGTCAAGGAATAATAAATAAATTTGATTTAAATTCTTCTTTAAAAAAATTAAAAATAAAAAATGTTATTATTGAAGAAGAAATACTAAATAATATTTTAAATATTTCAAAAAATACTTTAGAATATTTTGAAATTAACCAAAAAATTTCAAATAGTAAAATAAATAATTGTATTTATTCACTTAAAAAAATAAAATATTTAAAAATTATTAATATTGAGTTTCCTCCAATTATTTTTAATTTAAATTTAAAAAATATTATAGAACTAAAAATAGAATTAAATGAACAATTGAATAGCTATTTTCCAGATAATTTAATACAACTCAAAAAAATTTCATTGAAAAATAAAATATCTATTCAAAAAAAATGCTTATTGAATATTTTAAAAGTTGAAAATTTAACAAAATTATCACTTAAAAAAATTAAATTAAAAGGAGAAATAATTTCAATTTTAGGAAATAATTTAAAAAATTTAAGATTTCTAAAATCAATTTCTTTACAAGAAAATTTTGAATATCTCGATGATAAAAATTTAATTGAAAATTTAATAATAAATTTAAAATATTGTGCTTTTTTACAATCTTTATCAATAAAAAATAATAATATTGATAATAAATTATTTGGTATTTTATTTTTCCAATTTGATAATATACCTATTTTACAAAAATTAAATATTTCAAATAATAATATTGATCAAATTGGTTTTTCTTTTTTACATTTATTTTCAAATAAATTAAAAAATTTGAAAAAATTATATATAAAAGGGAATTTATTAACTTTTAATCAAGAAATTGAAGAAAAAATGAAATTATTTTCTGAATTTAAAAGTTTAATAATTATAAATTAAATAAATTTTTTTTTTTATTAAAAAATTAAAAAATTATATATATATATTATATATTTAAATATTCTTTTTCTTTTTTTACATTATTTTCTATTTCAAAATATTTTTATTCATTATTTCTATTATTATATATTGTATTTGATTTTTTTATATTTTCAATACTATTTTTTTTATTAAAAGCTAAAAATTTAGGATTCATTCCTTTTTTATTTTTATATGGAAAATAAATAATATTCATTTTATTCATATTTTTATTTGAAATAATTAATTCTTTTTGTTTATGATTTTTTTTAAATATATAACATTGATTAATAATATCTTCATCTTCTTTAGATTCAAATAAATAATGTTTATTAATATTTTTATCAAAATTATTTTTATATTTAATCTTTTTTAAACAATCAATATCATCAGTTTGAGTAAAATCATCTTTTTTTTCAATTTTAATATTATTATTTCTATTTAAATAAGTTTTATTATTATCGCTATTTGAACTTGAATCTGAAACAATATTTTTAATAGTTTGAAAAATATTTTTTTTATTTTTCAATCTTTGATTATATTCTTGAAATAAGCATTTCTTATTATATGAGGAACTATCTTTTGATAAATCAAAAGTATCTTGTTCATTTTTTTCTGATGTAAATGGATCTTCAATTTGTGGTATTTCAATATAACTTTCATTATCATTTATTTTTTTATTATTATTATCCTCATTATTATCACTTTCATTATTTTTTAATTTTTGATTGTTAATATTATAATTTTGTTGTATTTGATTATTATTTATTTTAAAAGATTGTATTATTTGATTTGCTAAAAAACTTAATTCTTCTGAAGTTTTTTGTCTATAATTTTCATAATCTTCATTTATATCTTTATAATTATTTTTATTATCATAATTTGTTATTTTATAATTATTTATACTGTATTTACAATTAAGGGGATAATTATTATTTGTTATTATTCTTTCAGAATTAAAGTCACAATAATTACTATTATATATATAATTCATATTTGAATTATTATTTCTTGATGTAGTATTTGTAAAAGTACTTAATGTTATATTATTAATTTTTGATATATCATCTTTATTTAAATTTCTATTAAATAAATAAATTAAATCATCATTTTCTTCATTTTTATCAGTTTTTATACAATTTTTTAATTGATTAATTTTATTTTTAGCAATATCAATTCCTATTTTTAATTTCATTTTTTGTATTTCTGAAAACTTATTATATTTATGATTTGAATTATTTCTATTTGAATGTATTCTAATATTATTCTTTAATTGAGAATTTGATTGATAATTTTTTACTTTTTCTTTTATATTTCTTGTACTATTATATTTATTTAAGTTATTAATTGGATTTTGGAAAATTTTTTCTTTATTATTATTATAAGATAATTTAATTATATTTTTACTTGAAAAAACAGGACTAAAATAATTTAAATTGTTTCTTTTTTCATTATTAAGAAAATTTTTATGAGGTTGAATTCTTATAGATGAAAAGGAATATTTCATATTTAAAAACAAAATTTAAATATTATAAAATATTTTAATATAATAAAAAAACAATAATTAAAATATAAAAATGGATAATAATATGTCATCAAATTTTTCAAATCCTCAACCAGAATGTATTATATTTTATATAATAAAAATAAAGTAAATATAATAAAAAATGAATTATGTCGAAATTTTTTTTTTTGTGTTTTACTTCTTTTAATTGATATTTCTTTTGTTGCTTCAATTTCTATATTAGAAAATAATTATTTAGAAAATAGAACTTCATCAACAAAATTAATATTAACTTTAGTTATTTATATAGGAATAATTTTATTTTTACTTTTATTATTATGTTTTAGATATACTATTTTATCAATTATTGTTACTGTTATTTATTCGATTATTGGATTTGGTTTTTTTCTTTTTACATTTATTATTGAAATTATAGATCTAATTAAACCTGAAGAAAATAAATTTAAAAAAGAATATTTAAATGATCATATTAATTTTGTTATTATGACTTTAACTATTTTGACTATTTTAATTAGAATTATTTGTATTTTTTTTATGAAAAGTTATTATGAGATTCTTGAAAAACAAGATAATTTTTTAAGATCAGAAGCTCAAGATAAATTTATTCAAGATTTAGAAAATAAAATAGAAAATAATAATGAAAGATGGAGTATTAAGAATAATAATTCAAATGAAAAAAAAAATAAAAAAAAAAAAACAAAAAATAATACTGAAATTGAAGATAATAATAGTTATTTAAATGAGAATTAATTGAAAAAGTTTTTAATTATTATTAACTTATTGTTAATTCAATAAACTCAATTATTAAAAAAAATATATAAATAAATTCAATATATATTTTATTTCTAAAAATAAATGAAAAAAATTAATATTTCTTTTTATTTATTTATTTAATCCATTATTCTCATTTATAATTTAATATATATTGTTAAATTTTTTTTTATTCATTTTTAATATAATATTAATTTTTCTATTCAAATAATATATATATTTAATCAAAATTTGAAATCATATAATATAATATTGTAAATAAATTAAGTATTTGAAATAATAAAAAATTTAATCTTTATCACCATTTATTTATATATATTTTTTTTTAATAATATTAAACTTCTTAATAATTTTTAAATATTTTATTTTTTCAAAAAATACTTTTTATTCATATAACTTCTATTATTATTTTCAAAATCAATTGTATTTCTATTCATATTACTATAAAGATAAATATTAGGAAATTGAATAAATTTTTTCAAAGTATAAGTTTTTTTCATTTTATTTACATCATTATCAATATTTTTACTAATTTTTCTTAGATAAGTATGAGTATTTTCTAAAGTATACTTAATTTTATCATTTTCAATAAAGTCATTAATTCCAATCATACTATCAGGAACATTTTTTATGTATCCATTTTTTAATCTTTTATAATAATTAATTTCATGACTATTTTTTTCACTTTTTTTAATTTCAATTAATTGATCTATTATATTTTTTTTCTTTAAAGTTTTTTTTTCTTTATGAATTTTTTCTCCTATAAAATCAATTGTATTTTTAAATTTTGATTTCATTTCAACAATAGAATTTTTCTTTTTTTGTTCTAAAATTTGTTTTCTTGCAGAATTTCTTCTAAATTGATGTAAAAGTGAACTATTCAAATTTTTTTGTGTCAATGTTTTATCATATTTTGAATTTTTTACATCTTTTTGAGTCTGTTTAAAAATTCTTCTTAAATTTTCTTCTTCTTCTTTTCTTTTTAATAATTCTTTTTCTCTTTTTATTTTATCATTTATTTCTTTTTCTATTTCAAGATTTGTTAATTTTATTACTAAATCTTCTATTTCATTTATTGAGTTTTTTTTATTATTTTTTATAACGGTATTATTTGCGTTATTTTTACTTTCTAAAGTATAAGATTTTGTTTCATTAATATTATCATTACTTATCATTGAATTTAAAATATTACTATATCCAATTTGATTATCTTTTTTTATATTTTCTTCTTTATTATTTATACCAATCGCTTGATTTATATTTTTTTCATTTATTTTCTTTATTTTCTTTATATAATAAAATAAATGATTTTGAAGATCAGAATCTAATGAAAAATAATTTGGATAAAAATAACAATTATTATATATATTATATTTTATTAATAAAGCACCTAATAATCTCTCATAAAATTGAATAAGATTTTCATTTGGATTATCAAATAAATTTATTTCTATAAAATTAAGATAAAATCTGCACTTGAATTTATTAATTAAATTATTTATTTTATATAAATCATAATAAGTAGATAAATCTTCTTTTTCCATTTCATTATCTTGTTTTGATAAGATAATATATGGATTTGAATATTTTGTAAATACATTTTTATAAATTTTTTTCCTTATTTTAATAAAATATGATTTCTTTGAATTATTTGAAGTTTTTGTTTTGTTTTTAATTACTTCTCTTTTTAAATAATTCATTTTATAAATTATTTTATTTTCTTATATAATAATAAATAAATAATTAATTATATTATAATTTTCTTTTAAAAAAAAATTTTTATTTTATAATATTATCATTAAAAACAAACCCATTTATTTGGACTTGAGGATTTTTTAAATGAAAAGCCTTCATACTTTTAATTACTTCTTGACTAAATGTTTTATTTTTTTCATTATTTTCCCAAGGAATAATACTAATTTCTTTAATTTTTTCATTATTTAAAAAAAAATTTAAAACTCCTTCAATTGATAAATTTTTATTTTGATTAAAAGAAAATGATTCAATAGTTTGATTATTATAAATTCCTATAAAAAGTGGCATATAATTTAGCATATTAATATTCATTCCATCAAGACATATTTTTTTAATTGAATTATTATTTTTTATCATTGAACCAAGTATTTCATTTTGAGAATTATCATTTATTGGATTGAATCCTAAATCAATCTCATTTATATTACAATTACTTTTAATTAAACTTTTTTTTATTGATTTTAAATCTTCTAAATTTAAATTGATTTTTCTAATAAATAAAGTATGTATTTTTGAATTTGTAATTATATTATATAGAGTTGAACCTGAATTTGGTAATTTACAATAAGATAAATTTAATAAATTTAAATTAGGATGATTAAATATTCCTTTAGATAATTTTTTTAAACCAATATTGGTAATTTCTGTATTATTTAAATAAATTCTTTTTAAAGTTTTATTTTCACTTATAATAATTGATAATTTTTTCATTGAATTATCATTAATTCTATTATAACTTAAATCTAAATAACGAATTCTTTTCATATGTAATGAAGGTAAAATAATATCTAATCCTCTACTTGTTAAATTAGAATTTTTAAAACAAATCCATCTTATTGAAAAATTATCTAATAATAATTTACTTATTTGATTCCATATTTTCAATTCTTTAGATTCTGGAATTTCATTTTCATAAAAAGCAAATTTTTTTAAATTTTCATATTCAATTAACATATTAATCAATTCTTTTAAATATATAAATCCTTTTGGATTATTTGAACCATAATCACATAATTTAAGAACAATTTTTTCAATAATATTCTTTTGTTGTCTTTTATCAAAAGGAACTCCATTTCTTAATAAAACAGTAATAAGATTTTGAGGTTTTGAATAATATTTTTTGAAAGATATTGAGAATTTATTTGTATTATTATCAATTATTAATTTATCAGATTGATATGAAATTTCACTATTATTATCATCTTCTTCTATATTATAATTTTTTTCATTTATATTTAAATATTTTTTAATTGGCTGAATATAATTACCATCAAATAAAAATTTTGATGTTTTCTTATTTATTTTTTCATTTAAATTTGTATTTATTACTAATTCATTTTCTCTTTCTTCATTTTCTTTTTGTTCAATATCATCTAATTCAATTTCATTATCTGATAATACAATTTTGGATGAATTCTCAATATTGTTTGATCTTTTACTTAAATCTATTTTACATAATGATAAATCAAAATAATATTTTGAAGCTTTTTTAATTTCATAAAAAGAAAAATATAAAGGATCACTTTTTAATATTTTTGAAATATCAACTATTGATATTCTTATTAAGTTATTTATTACTAAAGAAATGTAAATTTTTGCTTTTTCTATTTTTTTTGTTATTACTATTCCTTCATTTGTTATAATATAAAATAAAAAACTTCTTGGATTATATATTTCATTTTTATATGAACTAAAAACAAAATTGTTTGAATAATCTAATATTGAATCTAATGTTAATGATTGTTCTTTTGTTATTAATTCTGAACCTAAATTTATAAATGATAAAAGTTTTGGTTTTTTTAACCATATTAATTTGTAAATTATTAAATCAAAATCTCCAGTAATTTTTGGCAATTGGTGATAATAAAATAATCCATCATTAATTTTTATTTCTTTTTTGGTAACAGAATTCCCCATTTAAAATCAGTTAATTATATTTTTATTAATAAAAATAATGTTATATTTTATTATTAAAATAATTTTAAATTTTTTTTTAAAATAAAATTATAATATTTTAATAATTGATTATTTTATATTTTTCATATAAA
>JAEEGL015560215.1_pt1 | contig 22518 bp, 16 predicted proteins | sample 9134231 | NCBI WGS metagenome assembly JAEEGL01 (sample SAMN16246548, study PRJNA631951) | gut metagenome | biome: gut microbiome; feature: rumen; material: fiber-attached | host: Bos | place: Iran: Karaj | collected 2018-10
GATATGACCCCTTGCTCGGGCAAGCACAATCTCACATCAGTGCACATGTATGTGATCATGCCTCACCTACCTAATAGACTGTAAATAGACAATAAAGCAATAAAATATAAGGAGAAACAAAAAAATGGAAAAAACAATGGAAAAGATCGTCGCACTGGCAAAAGCAAGGGGGTTTGTGTACCCGGGATCTGAGATCTACGGCGGTCTCGCAAATACATGGGATTACGGAAACCTCGGTGTAGAGCTGAAAAATAACGTTAAAAAAGCTTGGTGGCAGAAGTTCGTACAGGAAAATCCGTACAATGTGGGTGTTGACTGTGCGATCCTCATGAACCCGCAGACATGGGTGGCTTCAGGACATCTCGGTGGATTTTCCGATCCCCTCATGGACTGCAAGGAGTGTCACGAGCGTTTCAGAGCCGACAAGATCATAGAGGATTACGCACAGGAGAATGGCATCACCTTAGAGTCATCCGTAGACGGATGGTCTCAGGAGGAGATGGTAGATTTCATTGAGAAAAACAACATCCCCTGCCCGTCTTGCGGCAAGCACAACTTCACGGACATCAGACAGTTTAACCTTATGTTCAAGACTTTCCAGGGCGTTACCGAAGATGCCAAGAACACGGTATATCTTCGCCCGGAGACTGCACAGGGTATCTTTGTAAACTTTAAGAACGTTCAGCGCACCAGCCGCAAGAAGGTTCCCTTCGGTATCTGTCAGGTGGGCAAGAGCTTCCGTAATGAGATCACACCCGGAAACTTCACCTTCAGAACCCGTGAGTTCGAGCAGATGGAGCTTGAGTTCTTCTGTAAACCCGGCACTGATCTTGAGTGGTTTGATTATTGGAGAAGCTACTGCAGAGACTGGCTTCTGTCTCTCGGCATGAAGGAGGAGGAGCTCCGTCTCCGTGACCACGATCCGGCAGAGCTTGCTTTCTACTCAAAGGCTACTACGGACTTCGAGTTCCTGTTCCCCTTCGGATGGGGCGAGCTTTGGGGTATCGCTGACAGAACAGACTATGACCTTGGTCGTCATCAGGAGACAAGCGGACAGGATCTCACATACTTTGATGATGAGATCAATGAAAAATATATTCCCTATGTTATCGAGCCTTCCCTCGGTGCGGACAGATGCGTTCTCGCATTCCTGTGTGCTGCATATGATGAGGAGAATATCGGTACCGAGGAGAATCCGGACATTCGTACCGTGCTGCACTTCCATCCGGCCCTGGCTCCGGTTAAGATCGGTGTGCTGCCCTTGTCTAAGAAACTCAATGAGGGCGCAGAGAAGATCTATACAAAACTCTGCAAAAAATACAACTGTGAATTTGACGACAGAGGCAATATCGGTAAGAGATACCGCAGACTTGACGAGATCGGAACTCCGTTCTGCGTAACCTATGATTTTGATTCGGAGACAGACGGATGTGTTACAGTCAGAGACAGAGATACCATGGAACAGGAGCGCGTCGCTATAGATGAGCTCGAGGCTTATTTTGCAAAGAAATTTGAATGGTAAAATATGTTCGGTCTATTAATAGCACTCATAGTGATCACATCAATTACAGGACGGCGGAGCGACCGCAGGAGGAGTGATTTTTTCAAGCTCTCACTGGCGGGTGTGATAGGTATTGGCATATTGGCTACAGTGTTTGCACCATACCTTTTGCCCCTTGCGCTCATCTTTCTGATAATTTATGCCGTTAATAAAGCCAACGAAAACAAGCGCAAATCTGATTTTTCCGAGGATGAATGGAGTGAACAGGCGAAGACCGCCGGCTATGACAAAAAGAAAACTACTGTCATAGATGAGTTTTTAGACGGTCTTTTCGGTGCTTTTGATTATAATTCCGGTAAAGCCAACAGAAATCCCTATTCCACCAAAAACACCACCTACGGATATACCGAGAACGTTCCGGGATCCGACAGAGAAAGGCTTGAAAAGGAGCTGGCGATTCTGCGAAGGAACGGTCGCGGTGGCTTTAACACTCAAAATGCGCAGTATCAGAACGCACAGTACAGAAATGCCCCGGGACAGGGTATGGGAAATCCCCAGTACGGGAATCCACAGTATCAGAACAGGCAGGGATATAACCCGCAGCAGAATGCAGGATATCAGTACAGACGCGCCAATGATGCAGATTTCAACAAAGGGGATATGCATCTTCCGACAGCGCCCAAGAAACGCAGGAAGATTGTGGAGACCTTCAACGAAAAATACAGTCTCAATCTGACGGATAATCAGATCGAGAGCATTGTGAATGCCTCATATTTTTCGGCTGCATGGCACAAAGAGATCGTGGACATGAATAAAAAATATACCACGGTCCATCAGTGGATGAACGGACCGCTGTCATGGCTTCGTGCGTATTTGTATGTGTTCCCGATCCAGGACATCACATCCGACCTGTATCAGCAGGAGAGGATCGTGGTGCATGCCTATGATCAGGTGTTTGCATACCTCGATTCATTAGGTCCCATGAGCATGGAAAACAGGGTTCGCATAGCCAATCAGAAGTTCCTTACCGAGTTTGATGATATCACTTTCATGGAAGCATACAACTTCCTGCGCAGCAAGGGCATCAATTACGAGCTTAAGACGGAGGAGATTTCCGCAAGCTACGATCCCATTGATGATCTTGTGGAAAAATACGCCGATCCGATAGACAGCCTGGTGGAAAAATATGCAGTTGACGGACAGAACCAGCCGGTTCAAAGGTAGAAAATAGAGGTTTTCAAAAGGAGAAGGCATTAAAGAGGAATATATCATGCGACTGGACAAATACCTTTGTGACATGGGTATAGGCTCGCGCAGCGAGATAAAAAAATACATTAAGGCAGGCAGGATTCGTGTCGGAGATGCACCCGCAAAAGATGCGGGTATGCAGTTAAACGGCGGTGAGCCTGTCTTTTTTGACGGTGAGAGGATCGAATATGAAGAGAAAACATATCTGATGCTCCACAAGCCGGAGGGGGTTATCACCGCTACGGAGGACGGAAGGCAGCGGACTGTCATGGACATAATATATTCGGGAGAGGGATATATGGTGCCGGATGACCGGGGAAAAGAGCTGATACCTGCAGAGCCGCCTCTGTTTCGAAAGGATCTGTTCCCGGTGGGGCGTCTTGACATTGATACCGAGGGGCTTCTTCTCATCACCAATGACGGAGACCTTTCACACAGACTGCTGTCACCCAAACACCATGTGGAAAAAACATATCTGGCTCGAGTTGACGGATTTATAGACGATACCACGGTGAGGGCATTTGAGGACGGTATTGATCTTGGGGACTTTGTTTCTTTGCCTGCAAGACTATCTGTGCTGTCTGCGTCGAAGGATGGCTCGGAAGCGCTCGTTACCATAACGGAGGGGAAATTTCATCAGGTAAAGCGCATGTTTTCAGCCTGTGGTGTGGAAGTGACTTACCTTAAACGCCTTTCAATGGGTGCGCTGAAGCTGGATGAAAGACTTGATGTCGGTTGCTTCAGAAGATTGAGTGCAGAGGAGACGGCGACATTTTTTTAGTGAAAAATGGCGGATTTGCTGGACTTTTTTTCTATAAGTGGTATTCTATAGTAGTAAAAATTTAGTTTGTTTTTCATTGTGGGGTTTGGAGAACAATATGAAAAAAAGGATAGCGGTTTATGCTAACGGCTGGAGCAATGAGGCCATGCGGGGTATGGTTAGGGGAATGCTCAAGTACGCTCAGACAGAAGATACGGATATATTCGTATTTGTGAGCTTTGCCAGCTATAGCGAGCATGTTAATCTGACTCAGGGAGAATTAAATATTTACAAGCTCAACGGAATGGAAAATTACGATGGTGTTATCGTCTTTTCCAATATGTTGAATTCATATGAGACGGCGGTAAATCTTTGTACTCAGGCAAAGGATATGGGAATTCCGGTTGTCAGCATCGGTATGGAGATGGATGGGATCCCGTCTGTTTGTGTACGTAATGAAGAGGGGATGAGAGATCTCGTAACTCACCTCGTGGAGGAACACGGTGTAAAAAGAGTCATGTTTATCGGCGGAACTCCGGATCACCCTGACAGTCAGGCGAGACTTCAGGTAACGCGTGAGGTTTTGGAAGAACACGGATTGTCTTTGGGAGATGATCAGGTTTGTTACGGTGAATGGAGCAATGAAGTGCCTGCCATGATCGTGGATAAGCTGATAGCCTCCAAAAAACCGCTGCCGGATGCCATTGTTTGTGCCAATGATATTATGGCGCTTGCCGTATCGACCGAATTTACCAAATGCGGTTATTCATTGCCCAAAGATGTTATTGTCACCGGTTTTGATGATGTTTATTTTGGAAGATATACCTATCCGGCCATCACCACAGTAAAGCAGAATCATGAGGATATCGGATATCGCGCGCTGGAACTGATATATGATCAGGTTTATAACAGACCTCATGAAGAGAAATGCTATGTTTCCTCATCCTTTGTAAAGGCCGAGAGTTGCGGCTGCACAGCGGAGGGCAAATATGAAAAGCTCAGGATCGAATATTGCCAGAGATCCTATGAAAGACATTTGACAGCCTCCACCCTTGAGATAGTGGAGCGCGTGTTGCGTGACAAGATTTCGGGGATCAGCAGTTATATGAATCTCAAGAAAACCCTCAGGGATCATTTCCTGCGCAATCACTCTCATGAAGGTCCGGATTACTATATGGTGCTGTTCTCTTACTATTATGATAATCCTATGGCGAGTGAACGTGACGTTTGGGAATCAGAAGACCACACGAAGCTTGAGGAGATCGTATCGTTAAAGAATGGCAGTATTGTGCAGGGCTGTAATGTAGATGTAAAGACATTGGTTCCGGACTACCTCAAAGAGGACGGCAAACAGCAGGTCTATTATTTTATGCCACTGCATTTTTATGAATTCAATTACGGCTATGTGATCATGGTGGGTGATCCCTATCTTTTACAGGAAGATCTGCTGTATACTTATATGGAGAAACTTCAGCAGTCGTTGAAGCTTTTGCGTATAAACCTGCGTCTGGATACGCTGAATAAAAATCTCACCAGGATTTACGATAAAGATCCCATGACAGGTCTGTTTAACAGGCTTGCATACGAGAACAAGGCGATCCCGCTCTTCGAGGAAAGCATACGGGATCTGAAGCCGATGATGATCATGTTCGTGGATATCAATTACATGAAACGCATTAATGACGAGTTCGGTCATGATCAGGGTGACAATGCCATCAAGACTGTCGCCGAATCCATTAAGGAGAATGTTCTGAGCACATGGATACCTGTTCGTTTCGGTGGAGATGAGTTTTTGATCATCGCACCGGAGTGTGACGAAAAACGCGCGGAAAAGGTCAGAAAGTCCATACTGGAATATCTTGACCGCAAGAACAGCGATGGATTCCAGCCTTATCACATCTCCGCCAGCTGCGGTTATGTGGTGACAAATCCGGAGGATTCACTTACTCTTCAGGATTATGTTAAGGAAGCTGACAGGCTTATGTATGAGATCAAACAAAAGGTACATGAAAAGGATGGAAGATCCAGATATTGATTTTTTTCATTTTTTTGATGACAAGTATCGACTAATGTGTTATGATGTGTGAAAATGTGCTGCAGACAGAGATCGTACAGCGCATGGTGAAACTTCGGCAACACAATGAGATAAGCAGATCTGATGTGGATCTGTGTTACAAAAAAGGAGGAAAAAATGAATTACGAGGAGCTTGTTTCAAAGGTTGCAAAGGTTTATGACGGGGCACAGGCACCTGAAGTCAGTGAACATCTTGCAATACAGTTTGACATCTCGGAGGAAGCTGCAGGTGCATTTTATATTGAGATAGCCGGTGGTGAGGTTACTGTTGCACCATATGATTATATGGACAGAGATGTTCTGGTGGCATCTACAGCAGAGGCTATTATTGACGTTCTCAATGGCAAGAAAGATATTTTCGCAGCCATGGAGGAAGGCACAGTTACAGTGACAGGTGATGCGCAGAAAGTAGAACTCCTCAAGAAAGTTGAGAAAAAGAGAGCTACTAAGGCTGCACCGGTCAAGAAAGCTGCAAAGAAGGCTCCTGCTAAGAAGACTACAGCCAAGAAGGCTTCCACCAAAAAGACAGCAGACAAGCAGTCGACAGATAAATAATCTTATTTTGACAGGATCAGACACCGTGATTGATATCACGGTGTTTTTTTCTTTTAAAAAGCCTTGACAGGGATATATGACTGTGATACAACTGTATTACTACAACTAATACAGTTAATACGAGCGATACAGCGTTGGTTCTTGAATGTTACTATTCACAGTCAATTAGGTAGGTGAGGCACGATCACATACATATACACTGATGTGAGATTGTGCTGACCGAGCAAGGGGTCATAGCTGTCAGTTTTTGATAAAAGTAAGCGTATGTATACGGTTGTGAACGAGTGTGAGTGAGCGAAGCGAAAGTCACACGCAGTTCACAAATATGCATACGCGTGACCCCCGCGACGAAGGGAAGCACACACGAACAGCAGGGTGTATGTATGTGGTCGTGCCGGGATACACATTGAGATAACTGTGAATAGTAACCCTTGAATAATAGCATATTACGAAAAAGGAGGTTTGTATGATAAGTCTCAGATATGGCGGTTCGGGTCCGATCTATGAACAGATCATGTCCGAATTTAAGAAACAGATAGTGGGCGGCATAATGCCACCCGGTGAAAAACTGCCGAGTGTCCGTGAGCTCTCGGTTCAGCTTTCTATCAATCCCAACACGATACAGCGTGCATACAGGGAACTCGAAGCCCAGCATTACATTTACACGGTTTCCGGCAAGGGCAGCTTTGTGGCTGAAGGCAATGCACAGGACAGGGAGAAGCTGGAAAAGCTCTCAGCCGGCTTCAGGGAGATATTGAGCGAGATGAAGTTTTTAGGCTACCCGGAGCAGGATGCGCATGATGATGTCAGCAGAGTATATGAGGGAAGCAAATGAACAGGGAGGCAAAAATGGAAAATATATTTTTGGAAGTAAGGAACATAAATAAGAGCTTCGGAAAGTTTCAGGCCTTAAAAGATGTGAATATGACCATAGAGAAAGGCAGTATATACGGCCTGGTGGGTCCTAACGGAGCGGGAAAATCCACGATCATAAGACATATCACGGGAGTGTACAAACCGGATTCCGGAGATATACTGATGGAGAAAAGCCCCGTGTTTGAAAATCCGGACATAAAGCGCAGGATCGGGTATATACCGGATGACGTGTTCTATTTTACACAGTCCAATATTTTGGACATGAAGAAATTCTACAAGGACATGTATCCCGGTTTTGACGAGGGATTGTTTGAAAAACTCAAGGAATGTTTTCCGGCGGTCAGCACCAAAAAGAGTATCCGTTCAATGTCAAAGGGTATGCAGAAACAGGCACTGTTCTGGCTGGCGTTGTGTATCAGAGCGGATTTTCTGGTATTGGATGAGCCGGTGGACGGTCTGGATCCGGTGATGAGACGCCAGGTTTGGAGCCTTATCATGAGCGATGTGGCGGAGCATGGCACGACGGTGCTGGTATCCAGCCATAACCTGAGGGAGCTTGAGGATGTCTGCGATCATGTGGGAATCATGGACAAAGGAAATCTCGTGCTGGAGAGAAGCCTTTCGGATCTGCAGGGCTCCATAGTGAAGCTTCAGGTTGCGTTTGAACAGGATATACAGGTGATGCCGGAGGGTCTGGATATACTCCACAGTCAGGAGATTGGAAAGGTAAAAACTCTTATCATCAGGGGCGATAAGGATGAGATCGAAAAGCTCATGGCACCGTTAAATCCCGTGCTCATGGATCTGCTGCCGCTGACACTTGAGGAGATATTCATATATGAGATGGGAGGAGAAGACTATGCAGTCAAAGAAATACTCTTTTAGTGTAAATAAAGCAATTCTGAAGCATAATGTGAAGGCGTTCTGGCCGGTACTGACCATGTATATGATATATCTTATAGTATTCGTCCTGGTAAGGACTGCCGGTATCATATCATCGTTTCACAGATATAATAAAGGGGCTGTAGTTCACGGTCAGTTTATGTCGTTGAGTGAGAATATCAAGCTGGTGATGTCATCAATGACAGAGCCTATATCAGTGGCAATCGTGGCAGTTATCGCAGTAACATGTGTTTTTGGATATCTGTATAATGCAAGATCGTCCAATATGATGCATTCGTTTCCTGTTACCAAGGCTGCACTGTTCAGCACAAATGCGCTCAGTGCACTGCTGATATTGTGGATACCGCAGGTGGTTGCTTTTATTCTTACATCAGCATTATGTGTAATATGTGGGGTTCCCGGGGTTTTGGGCTTTTTTGCTCTTTGGCTGATGTTCGAGATGCTGTATGCCATATTCTTTGTTGCTTTTGCGGTTTTTGTAGCCATGTTCACGGGGCAGGCATGGGTTGTGACGTTTTTTTACATGGCATTCAATTTTGTGTATGAGTTGGGGATCCTGCTGTGGTACCTGGTGAGAGCTGTGGTGTCGAATGATCTTATGATGAGTCAGGTTACGGATCCTGAGTTTGTCAACGTATTCAGCCCGATTGTTTATCTGTTGGATCGAACAGGGTTTGAGACTATATATGATTATTCTATCATGGATATGGTGACTTCCAGGGTAGAGGTGAGGGGAGTTTCAACAGCTCTTATATATGCGGCAGTGGGCATTGTGTTTTTAGCCGGTGCTTTTCTGGTCTATATATGCAGGGCCAATGAGACCTGCGGTGATTTTCTGACTATACGCCAGACAAAGCCTGCGTTCAGATTCTGCATGGGATTGTTCGGAGGATGCTCTTTGGGTTTGTTTGCCGCATACCTGTTGGAGAATGTTTCGGGAGACGAAGTGAATTACATCAGCTATATGGTGTTTTCCCTGATTTTCGTGGTCCTGTGTTATTTTATCGCGGAGATGTTCGTGCGTAAAAGCTACAGGGTATTTAAAAAGAATATCATGGCAGAAGCCGCAATATGTTGCGTGCTGGTGTGCACCATGGTGTTGGGAGCCAGAGCTTCTGCTATAAGTGACGTAAAATACATGCCCAGGGATACATCGGAGATAGTGATGGCAGGATTCAGAGCTGAATATCCTATAGCAACCATAGACAACAAGGTTATGCTGGAGAAGGTTATGGATGTTAACAGGTTTATCGTAGACAACTATGATGCGCTTACTGCCCAAAAGAAAAAGTCCATGGGGCTGTCGGTTAATGAGATAGAGAATATGGAGTATGTCGACATCAACATTAGATTCCGGACCGACAAAGGTAAACTATACTCAAAAGGACTCTGGTATTATTACAGTGAAAATGAACCGGATTCCGCAGCATATACACTGGCGCATATGCTAGAGGATATGTCTCATGATCCGGAGTGCTACAAATGCTATTGCTTCTCGGAAAACTATGCAAATATGGAAGTCACGGATGTGAGAGGCTGGACCTACTCGGAGGAAGAGGGCATCATAGATTACAGCAATGTATCTCCCGGTTCGGACATGGATTATATGTTCTACCAGGGTATCAGCCGTATTGCTGCAGACAGATTCTTAAGGCAGGAGCTTTACAAAGCACTGCAGGCAGATATAGACGCAGGGAAGGTGAGCTATGCAAGAAATGATCCGGATTCCAATAAAGCTTATCGTTACCAGATAGAACTTGGGTTGAGATCATTGAACGGACCTTTTGCGAATCCCACAAATCTGTTCTGGAGCGCCGATCCGGATACTGACAGGACGGAGACAACAAAGAGCGCAAGTCTGTTTATCAATGAAGACTGCACCAATACCATGAACCTCATACAGAAGGCTTTTCGGGGTTGATAGTGTCACAATATGCCGAAATAGAGCGATAATGCACAATAAAGGACAAAAAAACCTTGAAAAATCGTGCTTTATTACAAATGATAAAGGTATATTATTATTGTTGTGGGAAACTATCAGACTCCGGAGAGATGTTATCCCGAACATGCCCGGGTTTGAACACATATTACAAAAGGAGATAATACATCATGAGATTCAAGAGAGTGTTGAGTGGTCTGATGGCGGTTGCGCTGGCGGTGTCCATGGCGGGATGCGGCGGCAAGAACGGCGGCCAGACCGGAAGCAACGGCGGCGGTGAAGGTACCGTTGTGGCTGCAAACAAGGCGTCGCATTTTTTCAGGGCTGAGTACCTTGAAAACCTGCCGGCTGAATTTACCGAAGTAAATCGTGCCTGCTTTGTGGGTGATAACATTTTCTATACATCTGACGGTCCGGATTATTCGACTCCTCTTGTCGGACGCATTAATCTTACAACCGGTGACAACAGTGTCATATGGAAGAAAGACTCCGCTGATGAGGACCAGAACATAACGGGTATGGGTGCCGATGATGACGGAAATGTTGTCCTGTTCCTGAGGCAGACCAGACTGAAGGACGAGGTTTTGGAGTCCTTTGCCGATGCTACCGAAGATGATATCATCGATTTCATTTATGAAGACTGGGGTATGGAGAGTCGAGAGGATGCCGAGAAGTACTGGAACGAAGAGCTTAAGACTTACTACACCGGTAAGACCATACCGGAGATATATGCCGCATTCAAGGCAGATTATGAAAATGACTACTATCGTGAGGATACATTCTTAAAATATGACGCATCCGGAAAAGAACTGTGCAATAAAACCCTGGATATTGGTGGCGATATCGAGATGCGAGATGTCAAGATCGACAAGGATGGTAATGTTATAGCACTCATGGGTGAGTGGCTTGAAGAAGACAGCCTTAATTATGTTATGATCTTTGACGGTGAAGGCAATACCAAAGGCAAGGTGGATCTGGATTCCTATTCGGACAGCCTGATAAGACTCAGTAACGGCGATATCGCTGTTTCAAATTCCGGAGATACCTGTGAGATAATCCCCATTGATGCGGCAAACCATTCCAAAGGTGAGGCAAAACAGGTGCCGGGTCTGACCTACATCGATGATATGTGCGCGTTCAGCGATAATGAATATCTTGTGAGCATTGATTCCTTTGTTACGAAGGTAAACCTTGAGACCGGAGAGAGCGAGAAATTCTTAACATGGCTTGACAGCAACATTATGTCATATTATGTGCGCGATTTCGGTGTGCTGTCGGACGGAAGCATCGGTGTTTATCTTGAGAGCTACGGTGCTAACCAGTCGACGGATCTTGCGATCCTGAGAGAGATCAGCGAGGAGGAGGCCAGCAAGATCACGACCGTGAATGTCGTATGTTTTTATGCGGATTCAAGACTTCAGAACGCAGCTCTCGAATTCAATAAAAAGCATTCCGATTACCGTGTTTCCATTACGGAATACTATGATTTCTCAAACGAAGATGTAGAGTATCAGGATGCTATGGATACCTTCGTAACCGACTGTGCTACCGACAGCAGCATAGATGTGGTTTCATTCCCGGGATACAGTCAGATGCTTGATTTTGCGGACAAGGGTCTTTTGACAGACCTCACGCCATACATGGAAAGCGACGAGGTCCTGAAAAAAGAGAATATTATCCCCGGTATCTTAAGCGCATTTACTTATAAAGACAAATTCGTTGCGCTGCCCAGCTCATATCGTGTAGAGACACTTCTCGGCAAGAAATCGGTAGTTGGTGACAAGCCGGGCTGGACGGTGAAGGATTGTCTCGATGCATATAATGCAACCGGCGCTATGATCATGACACCGTATACAGACCGTGCCACTATCATGAGATCTCTCATAAGCCTCAATTACGATGAGTTCATAGACCTTGAAAAAGGAACCTGCAACTTCAACAATCAGGATTTCCAGGATGTTCTCGCTCTTGCAGCAAAATATCCGGAAGAGTACAAATATGATGAAGAGTCCAACCAGATGGATGATTTCAAAAACGGCAAGCAGCTTCTGTATGTGACTTCACTGCCGGAATTCAGCCTTGGTCAGTCACTGAATTCTATATGTGGTGAGGATGTTACTTACATAGGATATCCTACATCAAACGGCAACGGAGCTATGATGTCATTCTACGGTATGACAGGTATTACCGTTAACTGCAAGGTTCCGGAGCTTATGTGGGAGTTCATGCGTTATATGTATCTTCCGGATTCGGCAGAGGAGTATTATGCAGGATCAGAGTACTATAGCGGATCCATACTTAACAGCGAGCTTGATAAATACCTTGACAGCGCCAAGACATGGAAAAACAGAGGAGAGATGGGATATGACACATACAGTGTAGAGCTTAAGACTCCCACTGAAGCAGAGGTAGAGAATATGCGTGATATTTTGAAGAATACCACGGCAGTACAGGATTCGGTTTCTACTTCCATCATGAACATCATCTCAGAGGAAGCAGCTGCATACTTCACCGGCGAGAAAACTGCAGCCGATGTTGCTGCCGTAGTTCAGAGCAGGGTTGATATTTATCTTAGTGAGACAAAATAGTACGATTCATAAAACGACATGCGTAAATTTACCAATATACTCAAGAAAATTAAATCACATCCGGCATTCTTTTTGGTGCCGAGCCTGGCGGGCATGATGGTGTTTTTTGTGGTTCCCTACGTTATAATGGTATACTATTCCTTCCTGGATAATCCCATCAGGAAGGAATTCGTAGGGTTTGACAATTACATTAACGTCGTGACAAACAGGGCATTTCAGACTGCGGTAAACAATACTTTTTTGTTTACCGTATTTGCCGTTCCTATGGCAGTTATTCTGGGACTGTTGCTGGCATTGCTGCTGGACCAGAAGATTCCGGGCAAAAGCTTTTTCAGGAGCAGCATGCTGACGCCACTTATGGTGCCTACGGCATCGGTGGTGCTGATATTTCAGGTACTGTTCGACTATAACGGTGTGGTGAACAAATATATCGAGGCGCACGGACTGGAGAGAGTGGATTTCCTAAAGTCATCCTACGGTATGATCGTCGTCGTGATCCTGTTCTTATGGAAGAACCTGGGATATATCATGGTGCTGTTTTTAGCCGCTCTGGGTAATGTCCCGGAGGACGGCCTGGAGGTGGCGAGACTTGAGGGAGCCAATGTGTGGCAGGTCTTCTGGTATGTGAAGATAAGATACCTTTCACCCACCATAGTATTCACCACAATGCTGTCCATGATCAATTCATTCAAGATATTCAGGGAGATATACCTTCTGACAGGTGAATATCCCTTTGGTGCGATGTACATGCTGCAGCATTATATGAACAATACCTTCGCTTCAGCGGATTATCAGAAACTTTCAACGGCGGCGGTATATATGTCTCTTGTCATGGTGGTGATAATCGGCCTTCTGCTGTTTGCGGAATATCATTTCGGTAGGGATTTTGAGGAGAGCTGATGAGACCTGAAAAGAAAAAAACTGATAATAAACATACTGAAAACATAAAAACTGAGCCGGCAAAACCGGCACAGACAGAGGAAGAGATAAAGCGTGAAGCGATAGAGATCGAAAAAAGACGTCTTCGCAAAAAATGGTTTTCGATGACATGGCGTGTTGTGGTGGCGCTGATGATCGCGCTGGTGTTCTTAGCCCCCATAGTCTTCACCATGGCGAATTCATTTATGTCGTCGGCGGAGATTTCATCCAACTACGGATCCATCTTCCAGAAGACAGACACCGGCGGAAAGGTTTATATCGGCAAGACCGTAAACCTTAAGCTGATACCCGATATGGTGAGCTTCAGCCAGTATTTTACGGTGCTGTTTAAGAGCCCGGATTATCTGCTGAAGTTTTGGAATTCAGTCATACTGGTAGTCCCAATAGTGGTGTTTCAGCTTGTGGTTGCGTCCCTCGCCTCCTACGGTTTCACGAGGACCAAGGGAAAGATCAGTGCCATCATCTTTTTTGTATATGTAATATTGATGATGATGCCAAATCAGGTGACGCTGGTTCCAAACTACATCGTGCTGCAAAAGCTGAATATGCTGAATACGAATATGGCAATATGGTTCCCCGGTATTTTTTCGCCGTTCTCCGTATATCTTATTACAAAGTATATGCGAAGGATTCCCAAATCAATATTTGAGGCGGCGAGGATCGACGGAGCCGGTGAGTGGCGGACATTCCTGTTCGTATGTGCCCCCATTGCAAAGGGCATCATCACAACCTGCGGTATCCTGATATTCGTGGATTACTGGAACATGGTGGAGCAGCCGCTTTTGTTCTTCACGGATCCTGATAAATATCCGCTGTCCATATTCCTGTCAAAGATAAACGCGGGAGAGGTTGGCCTGGCGTTTGCGGTGGCGGTTATATATATGGTACCCAGTATCCTGTATTTCCTGTACGGAGAGGAAGCACTTGTGGACGGCGTTGCGTTCGCAGGCGGTGTTAAGGGCTGATAATAAGTTTTTTATTGGAGAGATGACATGGAAAACAATAACAAGAGAAAAGAGACAATAAAAACAGTAGCTATAATCTTTTTGGCAATCCTGCTGGTGCTTACATTCTTCTCAAATACCATCATGAATTATTCATTGGTACAGGTGAGCACGCAGATGGTGGAAAGCGGGGCACTCACTTCCAGAGTGAGAGGAAGCGGTACGGTGACATCAGAGGATGTTTACAAGGTTACCATCGAGGAAAGCCGTAAGATTGCCACAATGGATGTTAAGACCGGAAAAGTGGTTGAGAAGGGAGATATCCTCTTTACACTGGAAAACAGTGACGGTGAAGAACTTGCCACTGCCAGGGCAGATCTTTTGTCAAAGAGAAGCGCTTATGAGACTGCAGTTCTGGAGGCAGGTATTACCACGGAAGAGAGAGAAGCTATCGAGCGTGGAGAGGGCGTATCTTTGAGTTCGATGCAGGAGGCGCTGCTGGTTGCAAAGGGCAAGGTTGAAAGCGCCCAGGACAGGGTTGATGATCTTAAGCTCAAGAAGTCAAGGGCAGATGCGGCAGCTTCTGACAGCAACGAGCTTGCTACAGATTCCACAGCCGAGACTAAGGCATATACTCAGGCTAAGAGCGATCTTGCACAGGCGGAGATAGATAAGTCTGAGGCACAGTACAAGTTCGATGCCGCGCAGGCAGAGTACGAGGCTCTTTTGGCAGAGCAGCAGGCTTTCACAGGTTCAGATGATATAGAAAATGACAAAGAAGAAAAACAGCTTTTGGACGCCGAGGTAGAGGAGGCGAGAAAAGCGAGAGACAGCGCAAGAGAGGCACTGACAGAAGCGACTGCTACCTTTAACGAACTCGGTATCGTGGCTTCCAAGGCTGAGCTCGATATGAAATCCGCAAGGGAAAAGAGCGGGACGAGCAATGCGACAGCCATCAGCATAGATCTTGAGGATGCAAACAGGGTTCTGGAGGACAGGACTAATGAGTACAGCAATCTCAGCAAGAAATATGCTGCCCAGATCAATCTGTATTCGCAGTATGATGCTCTTATAAGACAGGAGGAGAAGACGGCTAATCTGGTTGCCAAGTCAGTTTCTTCCAATGTTGCATCACCCATAAACGGTACGGTAACAGAGATAAACTTAAGCGCAGGTAATACCACTACACCCGGGGAGACCATCCTCTCCATCCAGCCGGAAAACAAGGCGTTTAAGCTTCAGTTTTCAGCTACGGCCAATCAGGCCAAGAAGGTAAAGACCGGAGATGAGGTTGAGGTTCTGTACAACTACTTGGGATCGGACATTACCGGTAAGGTTACGGGTATCAGAAAAGACCCGGATAACAGAGAGAACATGATGATCGTGTGCGAGCTCTACGGAGATGTTTCATCCGGCAGCAGTTATACGGTATCGGTTGGTGCAAGTTCCACCAATTACGATTATATAGTTCCCACCAGTTGCATCAGGGAGGATTCCAACGGTAAGTTCATCCTGAGGCTTGATACCAAGAGTACTCCTCTGGGTAACAGGTATTATGCTCGAAGAGTTGATGTGGATGTCATCGCCAGCGATGATACCAGATCTGCGATCTCCGCAAATCTGGAGCAGTGGGGAGAATATGTGATCACAACGGCTACTAAACCGGTAGCTGAAAATCAACAGGTAAGGCTTGCAGATCAGGATCAGTAAAAGACATGGTTGAAAAGATAAAAAAAATATCGGAAAAGATCAATTTAATAAAAGTGCTGATCTTTGTAATATGTGTTGCGCTGTATATCGTCTTCACGGCAGTTACATCCGGTTTCAGAAACGATCTCCCTTCACAGAATGCGGCTAAACGTTTTGCGCCGGACGGCGATTATGCGCAGGTATCCGCATTTATTGCGAAAGACAGTGCACTTCCGACAGATATGATGGTGATGTTCCAATACCAGCTCGTACAGGAGTTGGAGAGCAGAGCCTTCGAGGAGGGTGAGAACTCCGGAAGATCGTATATATACGCTTACAGCGCACCTGTGGATGATATGAAGCTCAGGAGTAACCGCGCGTCCGTTACAGCGAAGGTTACGGCAGTGGGAGGAGATTTCTTTATTTTTCACCCGTATAAGCTGTTGAGCGGAGCGTATTTTGACAGCACTGATGAGAACGGTGACGGAGTAGTGCTGGATGCGGAGACGGCGTGGACTCTTTTTGGCAGCAGCAATGTTGCGGGAATGGAAGTGGAGATCGGCGACAGGGTTTATCCGGTTCGCGGTGTCATAGAACGTGAGAAGGGGCTGTTTGCGAAAACTTCCGGCGATGAGCAGAGCATGATATTCGTGTCATTCGGCGTTGTAAACGGCGCGGATACATCATTTTCAGATGATATGGGCATGAATGCCGGTATGTATTCTGTGGCGGCGGGAGCCACCACCTTTGAGATGCTGATGAAGAACCCGGTAAAGGGATTTGCGGCAGATGTTTTGACAAAGGTGCTGAAGGATGCATTCGCCCTGCAGGATGATGTTTTTGAGGTTGTTGAGAACTCATCGAGATTCAATTTTGTGCCGGAGCTCAATGTGCTGAAGGATTTCGGAAACCGTTCTATGAAGACCGCCGACATAATATATCCGGGCTGGGAGAACAGAGCCAGGGCATATGAGGATGTGGTGAGCGTATTTTTGCTGATTAGGATCCTGCTGTTGATCTATCCGGTCATCTTAACAGTAAAATACGGCATTATCCTCATAAAGCTTTTGCATAAGAAAATAAAAAGTTGTATAACTAATATACAGAATAAGATTAACAAGAAATACGAGAAGAAATGGCTTGAAAGGCAGGAGGCAAATGAGTAAAATGAGTGTTTCATCACGACTGAAGATCAAAAAGCTGTCGATATCTTTGATCATGTTTATGATCGCGGTTTCTTTTTCGGTAATGCTGCAATTCAATAATGTGCATGGTGCTGAAGCACCGCTGTCCAATGTGATCCAGACCGGAGCCACTACATCTTCCGTAGATGTAAAGTTTAAGGCCGGAAGTTCTGTTTCAGGTGACAGATTTACTGCTTTGATAGGAACATCAAAGACCGGTTCTTTTAATGAGACAGGAGTTGTTACGGCACTGAACAGCCTGACTGTTCAGGATCTGAACGACGGATCGACCTATTACATCAAGATCGCTGCCTGTGATGAGGAAGGACTTCTCACAGGTGAGGAATCGCAGCCTATCGCAGTCGTTACAGTACCGGCGGGCGCTCCTTCGTATATATCCCAGTCGGAGAGCGGCGTGGATTCGGTAACTGTGGTATGGGCTCCGGTATCGGGGGCTTCAGGCTATTATGTTGAGTATTCGCTGGCAGACAGTTCCACAGGCGCCAAGGAACGCATGAGCGTTTCCACCGAGTCGGCTACCATCAGAGGAATCCTGTCATCCAAGACATATACCGTTGCGGTATATCCGTACAGGAGCAACGGCTCTTTTGTGGCATATGACAAGGCTTCTGTAGCTACCCTGGGCAATGTTGCAATACGTGATCAGGGTACCAGCGGAACTCCCACAGGCAAGATCACAGGCCTCAAGCAGGTTGAAGCAACCGGTGATAAGGTTACCATAAGCTTTAATCCGCTGAATGACGAAAACGCAGAGTATGCCATTTTTTTGAGCGAGCGAAACACCACAGGTTTCACTGCGTATGTCAGGACAAAGGAATCTCCTTTCACAATAGAAAACCTGACGGCGGGTAAGACTTATTACATAAAGATTGCTCCATGCTATCTTACATACAGCAGTCTTAATGAGACATATGTCGCCAATTACGGTGAGTATTCGGATGTCTGTGAGATCGTGACGGCACCGGGATCCGCACCGGCTTCATTAAAGCAGACCGATATAAAGAAAAAGTCCATGACATTGAGCTGGAGCAACGTAAACGGTGCTACGGGATATATAGTGGAATACTATGAATCCGGTGTCAGTGACAGCAAGAAGACCACCACGGTCAGCAACAGCAAGGTGACATTGAAAAAGCTTTCAGAGGGTGAATCTTACACGGTATATGTGACTCCCTTCAGGAAGTCGACTACGGGTTTTGTGGCTATGGACAGCAAGGCTTATGTCTATAAGTCAAATCTTCCGCTGAAGCCTTCAAAATGCTCAAAACCGGTTGTAAAGAGCATATACAAGAGTCTTAAAAAGCTTACGGTTTCCACAAAGGCCATGAATGCTGCAGAGGGCTATGAATACCAGCTCTGGGCAAATGGCAAGGATTCTTCCGGCAACAAAATATCCGGAAAGATCTGCAAGGTCGAGACCAAGAGTTATTCTTCGTGCATAATAAAAGACGATATTATCGCATCTGCAGCTACCGCAGGCTTAAAAGTGAGAGTCAGGGCTTATATTTCAGTAGGTGGCAAGAAGATCTACGGAAAATGGTCCGATTATACTAAGATCTAAGGTGTTTCGGTTTACCGGGGATTTCCGGTGACAAGCAAAGCAGGAGGTGTGTATGAGGGGAGTATTAAAGAAGACCGGGGTACTGGTGTTGACCATGATCCTGGCATTGTCGGGTGTTTTCGCACAGAACGTTGGATTTATGGGCGGTCCGGCTGAGGTATATGCGGCGCAAAAGCTTGTATATCTCAATAAAAGCTTTGTGAATATTGTGCCCGGTGATGCGTTTAAGCTGAATCTTTATTCCGGCAAAAAGAACATTTCCAAAAAAGCAAAGTGGTCTACCAGTAAGAGCAGCGTTGTAACTGTGAACAAAAAGGGACGTATCAAAGCAAAGAACACCGGCAAGGCTGTCATCACAGCTGCCTACGGTGACAAGTCGGTAAAGTGTGCCGTGACTTCCGCATATAAGGACTATGAGGAGCTTTATCACGATACGCTGAACGCCATGTACAACCGCATATACGGCTGGAGTGTGGATTCCGATGCACTGGCAGGCGGATTTGTGGGCATCGCAGAGGCTATTGGTTCAGATACGGGAGATGCCGCCTTGAGAAAGATAGGCTATTCCATCATGGACATAAACGGTGACGGAGTTCCTGAGCTTATCGTGTCAGGTATCACCAAGAGAGGCAAGAACTGCTTTGCTGATGATATCAGCCTGTTATACACATATGTTGACAAAAAGAGCGTGGAAGTGACATCCGGATGGGCCAGAAACCGCTATACAATGATGGACAACGGAAGCCTCTACTATATGGGTTCAAGCGGAGCGGCGTACTCATATTTCGGAGAGTTTACATTGGTGCCGGGAGAAACTCAGCTTACTTGTAAAGACCTGTATTTTTCTACAGATGAGGATCCGGAAGATGATCACCTTGATTATCATCACAATACCGTGGGGTACGGTGATGTTTCCGTATCTGAAAAGCTCAGCATCACACCGGATGAATTTTGGGATATAAATCGAGGTTATGAGAGCAGAAGTCATCGCATAGAGGTCACTCCCTTCTCGGATTTCCCGGTTGATATCTTCAGCAGCGCATCCGAGGATATCGCTATATATGAGAACACTGCCGGATATGAGGAGTTTTATGAGTTCTCCGCAAGCGACAGTGAATACAGGCTTACTACTGTCATAGCCGCAAACAGCGCTGTCAGCGACTTTAAGGTTTACAAGCTGACATGGAAGGATTCCGGTGCCAACATGCTGGTTCCCGAGCTTTCCGCAGAGCCCTTGTACACATTGGAGAAGCTGACTCCTGATAAGCCTTTGAAGCTCACCATAGTATTCATGGGCGATATGCCGGAATATGCCATAACCTTCAAAGACAAAAACGGCGAAGATAAGAGCTATGCTCTGGAGCAGAGCGGTATGGACGGTTCTATATTACTGTCTGAGCTGTAAATTTAATATGTTTTGATCACATCCGGAATCGCCTGACGCGGTTCCGGATTTTTATATGCTGTTATGTTACTGTTTTCAAACATAAAAAAAATGTGTTTTTCGTACCGTTTTGTGGTATAATCTTAACGAAATCAAGCCGAAGGCGCAGATTGAGTTTATATCTATGAAACATTAACCATAATTGGAGGAATAATCAGATGATATGCGGTAAGAAGGCTGTTGCCTTGTGCACGTCGAGGATATATGATCCCCAGACACATCTGTTTATTGAAAAACTTAATGAAAGCTTTAAGAGCCGGAATATCAGCCTGTTCATCTATGCGATCAATTATGATTTTTACTGGAATGAGGATGAGGAGACTGATGAAGCGTATGTCTACGATATAATCCCATATGACAGGATGGATCTGGTCATATTGATGGATGAGAAGATCAAGAGTCACAGGATCGGTGAAAAGATAATCGCTTCTTCTGCTATGCACTCGGTACCTGCCATTGTCATAGATGGACAATATAAGGGTGCCACATCGGTATGTTTTGATTATGAGAAGGGCTTTGAAGCTATCGTCAGGCATGTGATAGAAGATCACGGTGTCAGAAGACCGCATATGATGGCCGGTATCGAAGGCAATGAGTTCTCGGACCGCAGAATAGATGTTTTCAAGGCGGTTCTGGCAGATAACGGAATAGCCTTTACAGAGGATATGGTGAGCTATGGAGAGTTCTGGTCAATACCGGCCCGCAAAGTAACGCAAACCCTGATAGACAGCGGGAATCTTCCGGAAGCTTTGATTTGTGCCAATGACATCATGGCTATCAATGCATGTGCTGTGTTCAAGGAGAATGGGATTTCAGTACCGGATCAGGTCATAGTCACCGGATTCGACGGATATGATGAGGTTATATTTGCCCAGCCTCCTATATCTACTGTTAACTGCAAGACAGATGTTATGGCTGATACAGTGGCTAATGTGGCGACAGATATTTTTGACGGAAAGACATTTTCAGACAAGATATATGTGATCCCGAGAGCAGAGTTCAACCGTTCGTGCGGATGCCATCCTGCCGATTCGGCAAATCCATCCGATATCATGATAGACAGGTTTAATGACCACTATTACCGTTATCAGGACGATATGAAGCGATACCACGGCATGACGGAGAAGATGCAGGCTGCATGTTGCCGGGAGGAACTTGCACAGCACATGAGACATTTGGAGCTGCGTTACCTTTACTGTATCATCAATGAAGCATGTTTTTGCAGAGACAAAAACATCTTTGAGGATAACAGTTTTAACTTCATGTCCGGGAAAATGTGCGTTTTATATGATGATTTTGACCGGGACAGGGAGTTGTCCGATATGGAGATCGAAGAGATCGTCCCGGATCTGGATAAACGTCTTGAGAGTGGAATGCCGCTGATATTTAATGCAATTTCTTTTATGAATAAGGCAGTGGGATATATATGCTGGATTTTGCCGGACTATGAGATCACGGATTATTCGAAGACATCCAGTGTTTCCAGCACTGTGGCTATCGGCATCGGCGGTTATATCAATATGCAATATCAGAGATACCTTTCAGAGAAGGTTTCGGAGATGTATCGCAAGGACCTGCTGACCGGCTTATACAACCGCATTGCTTTTACCCATCGTTTTGAAGAGATCAGACAGATGCCGGAGAATGACGGTAAGCCTGTCCATATCATCATGGCTGATCTGGATGGCCTTAAATACATTAATGACAACTTTGGACATGATGCCGGTGATCTGGCTATTTCCGTCACAGCCATGGCGTTGAGGGCATCCTGCCCGGAGAAGGCTCTTTGCCTGAGGTATGGTGGAGACGAGATGCTGGCTGTAGTTCTGGGAGACTGCGACGGGAATGCTATTATGGATGAGATCAGTAGCTTTCTGGCTGAATACAATGAGGATTCCAAGCTTTCTTACAAGGTTATGGTGAGCTGCGGCATTTTCAGCACAACGTTAACTCCCGAATTCAATTTTGAAAATGCTGTGCGTAATGCTGACAGGAGTATGTATGCACAGAAAAGCGAACATAAAAAGGCATTGCTGTCGTAATACTCAGACAGCAATGCTGATTTGCTTTAAATCAACCGACAGGTGTTATATTTTGCACGTTTTATGCCGATATACAGGACGTAGAGGGATTTTGTGTTCTTCTTTTACACAGCGAATGAAGGCGTATCACAGGACGGGCAGATAAGCTGCATGTTTCCATAAAAGGATCGGTATTTATGTTTGATAAAATGACAAAAGAGAAGGCAAAAACCAAAAATAAAGGATTTACCCTGGTGGAGATGGTGATCAC
>JAEEGL012048049.1_pt1 | contig 22517 bp, 15 predicted proteins | sample 9134231 | NCBI WGS metagenome assembly JAEEGL01 (sample SAMN16246548, study PRJNA631951) | gut metagenome | biome: gut microbiome; feature: rumen; material: fiber-attached | host: Bos | place: Iran: Karaj | collected 2018-10
CAAATATTTTGCTTCGTGCAGCCTGAAGTCCCTGCACTTTTTACCGTCCGGCGTGGTGTAGGTGATGCATTTTCTATCATCCGACCACCGCACCTGATAGCCCTGTTCCTCCATGATCTTGATGAAATTCTCCTTGGACTTGGCGTATTGCATCGTATCGTCTATGGCGATGGCGAGGGCAACCTTCCAGCTCTGGCACTTGTCAGCCGAGCGATACTCCGCTGCCGACATGGGCTTTACCTCTCTGTGAACAGGCTCAACGACAGTCAATCCATATTCAAGACACAACTTATCCGAGGCATTTCTCAGCTTTTGAATCTCATCCTTATCCGCATGGTACTTGTTTCCTGTGTCCGAATTGACAGAATTGATGATGAAGTGCGAGTGGATATGCGCCTTGTCAACGTGAGTAGCCACCAGAACTTCGTAGCCTTGGAACTGTTCCGAGGCGAATTTCACAGCAATTTCGTGGACGGTTTCGGGTGTGATGGCTTCGTCAGGCGAGAAGGATTGCAGCAGATGATAGAACATCCTGCCGCTGTCCTTCCTGTAAAACAGCTTCGTGCTGACGAATTCTTCATAGCAAGACGCGGGAACACAGTTGATTCCGCTGACCAATTGCCTCTCGCCGAGGGGCGTTTTTTCTTTTCTCTGACAGTATTGAAGGATGAAGGACAGCCCTGCGCGGGTTTGCATTTTCCTGTCGGAGATGAATTTAACCGTTGCCATCCGACCATCTTTTCCTTTCGAGAAGCGAGAAAAGGCTCTGATTGACGGCGGCAACCTGCTCGGTAAGCTCAGACAGATTTACGCAAGTCACTCGTCCCATGTTGGCAAGCGTGGTGAGCTGGTTGAGATTTCTGCCGATGGCTTTCTGCTGACGGAGGACTTTATCGAGTCCTTCGACCACAAAAATCTGTCTGCCGAGGCAGGCTTTCGTGACGTACTGGGTGAAATTCAGCTTGGATTTCGCCGCCTTCGCGTGGATTTTTGCCAGATCGGCTTCCGATATTCTGATGGATAGTTTCTTGTTTTTCATAAAATAACAGCCTCCATTTTTTGAATGTTTGTCAATGAAAAGTAAAGTGGGTGAGGGCTTCCGCCCGCAAGGTGCATTCGACGGGCAAAGGCGACCAGCCTAAGACCTGTCGAATGCGTAGCTTGCTCTCTCCCCAAAGGAGAGAAATTTTTGATGAACCGTACCTTTATCGTTTTGAGGGAGAATAAACGCTTTCCAAAAAATCGCCCGACAGGGGCTTTTCTGGGGAAGCAGACAGGTACGTGTTTTCTTTGAATAGCGTAACAGTAACTTTGGGCGTGACAGAAGAACCGGACGATAAATTATTACTGACACGCCCCGTAGATCAAGCATTGTAGGGGCTTGAGAGACTTTTGACAGGTGGCAGCGCGACGGTAGTGACGGCAGTATTTTTACTGTCACTACTGTCACGCTCTGCGGTTTCAACCGTTTGCAGGATGATTTTTCGCCCGCGATGTGTGCGCTTGTACTCAAATTTAATCCCCTGTTTTTCAAGCTCGTAACCGTTGAGAATTAATTCTCTCGTGACGCGGTTAGGATAAAACACTTCGTCGCAGATACTTTTTAACGCTTCAATCAGTTCGGAAGCCGTCCCGATGAAGAAATGATTTCTCTGCATATACACAAACACGGCAGAGAGAAAAGGATTGTCCTTCTCCTTCGTTCCGGCGGGTTCGCTGAGAGCGATCCAACGGTGAAGCTCACTGTCGAACTGCAATTCGATTTCACGGTTTTCAATGTCCCTGCCGATACAGTGCAGCACCGCCTTGCGGCTGCCTCGTTTGGACTCCAGCAGCACCATGCTCCCGTCCACACAGCCGCTGAGTCCCGTGCTGCCAGAGATCATATTGAACGGTTCATCATCGCTGCTCTTGCGTGTGTGATGCACCAGCACAATAGAGATCTGCAAACTGTCCGCCAGATTTTTCAGCGAGGTCAGTTCCTTGTAGTCGGAAACATAACCTATCTCTTCACTGCTGCGAACCATCTGAAGCGTATCAATGAAAACCAGCCTGAGATTTTCGTGCTGTTTTTTGAAGCATTCGATCTGTTCCTCCAGTCCGCGCCCGATTGACTCGGCGAGTACCGCGAAATAAAGCTCGTCCGGAGGCTCGTCGGTGATCTGATACAGGCGATTCTGAATGCGGGTGAAGTTGTCCTCCAGACAAAGATAGAGCGCCGTCCCCTTCAAAGTTGACTGACCCAGAACGGGTTGTCCCTTCGCAACGCTCAGACAAATGTCAAGCGACAGCCACGATTTTCCTATCTTCGGTGCGCCTGCCAGAATGTAAAGCCCCTGCGCGATCAGGCAATCGACGGCAAATTCAATCGGCTTGTAGACCGTCGTCATGATTTCTTCGCAGGATTTTGTTTCAAGTTCCTTTTTGATAATGTTTTCCTCTCATTCTTTCAGTTTTGATGGTTGTTTTGAAAATTAATGCCGGCAATTAACTCTCTGAGAATATGATAATTTTTCCCAAAATAACAGTCAATAAATTCGCCGATAAACTCTATTTTTAAAGCCAGATTCTCTATTTTTTTTCAAAAAACACAATATTTGTTTACATTTTCCCGATTGACACGCCCGAAAAAGTGATATAAAATAACATCAAACAACTCCGCAGGGAACGGAGAAAAAACAATAGATTTGTCAAGAGGCGTATTTCAGAACCACATGGATACAGAAGCCGATCAACAGTAACGTGATATTTTTTGTGTTAAGAAAGTTATCGGCATTGATAAGAAATAAAGAATCTGTAAAAAATGCCGCTTACATAATGGACAGATCGCCTTTTAAAACTGAGCCTGACGGTTCGGTTTGTTTAAGTGCGGTTGCATTATGCAAGCGGCTGTTTTGTTTTCATTTTCAATGGAAGGGTACAAGTCAGCCGCACGAAAAAAGAAAGGGTGAGACTGATATGAATGATATTATGGATTTGAGTCCAAGTGAACGGGACGAGCTTCTAAACGAGCGACCGTTATTTGAATTTACCGCCGTTCTGACCGATGACCGGATAGAAACAGAGTACGGCAATTACCGCTACGGAGAACTGTTGGGGGGATTTCTGACATTTGATTCCTACGAATACGCGCAGGCTTATTTTGACATGAGCGACGCGTATTATGAAGATCGTCAGGAGGATTATCAGGCAGCGGAACAGCGGGCGGAAAAACTGCTGTTCCGGATGCCGCTGTACCGTGATATGACCGAACGGAGGACAGAGCTTTCCGACCACCGTCGGCGTGACCCATACGCCAATAGAAAAATACACGAGTCCATGTATGTGCAACAGATGGTTCTTTTGAATTATCGCGGAATATTGATTGGAAGTGTTATCGAGGCTGACGAAGACAACGTCTGCAAGGAAAAAATGTATGGTCAATTGCTCAGCCGCTTCGGGAACAACGCTCTCGACGATCATTTTCACGAATCCTTCATGGCTTCAATCAAAACAGAATATATGCTCAGACAGTGTGACGACGGCACATTCCGGCATTCCCGCAGGATGAGATTTCGTTCCCTGTTGGATTTTCTCTATATCGATCTCTATGAATCCATTAAAAGGGAATCCTTTCCCAAGCCCTGCAAGCTGTGCCATAGCATTTTCTGGGAAGAAATGGGAGCGGCTTTTGAATATTGCAACAACATCGCGCCGGGCGAGACGGTCAGAACCTGCCGCGAAGTAGGCGCAAAAAAGGGATTCAAAACCAAGCTGAAAAACAATCCGATATGGATGCTCTATGACCGTGCCTACAAGAAATTTTACGCCCGAAGAGTCAAGCGCACCATGACAGAGAACGCGTTCGCTCTATGGCTGTTCAAAGCCCAAGGACTCCGGGACGAAGCCCTGAAAATGGGGATAGGAAATATCGACATAGAAGAATATCGGCGCAAACTCAACGAGGCGTGAGGGGGCTAAATCAATCGTCAGGATTATTTTCCATTAATGATTTTCTCAAGCGCATTGGCAATCCATTCTACATCTTCTTCTGTATTTTCATATCCAAGACTGACTCTTATCGTGCCGAAGGCATATTCCTCCGGCACATCAATAGCTCTTAAAACGTGAGAAAGCTCTGTCGATTTTGAATTGCAGGCGGAACCCGTTGAAACGCTGATTCCCATCAAGTCAAGTCTGTGAAGCAACGCTTCTCCGTCTGCTCCTTTGAATGACAAACTGAGAAGACCAGGCAGATGATTCTTTCCGCCGTTATACCTGTAATCAAGTTTATTCTCGGTCAGTTTTTGCAGAAGCAGCCATTCGAGCATATGCAAATGCTCCGATCTTTCTTGCATAGCTTCACAACTATACTTAAGGGCAATTGCCATGCCCACGATGGACGCTACATTCTCGGTTCCGGCACGAAGTCCTTTCTCCTGACTTCCTCCATCAAGCAGGGGAGAAATATCTATACCCTTACGGATGTAGAGAAAGCCGATTCCTTTTGGACCGTTGAATTTGTGTGCGGAGGCGGAGAGCATATCAATGCCTTGTTTGTTGACATCAACAGGAATATGCCCCACTGCTTGTGTAGCGTCAGTATGGAAAATAGCGCCGTGCTGATGGGATATTTCTGACAATTCTTCGATTGGCTGAATTGTGCCGATCTCATTATTGGCAAGCATGATTGACACAAGCCTTGTACGGTCGGTGATGTACTCATTTAGTTTTGCGGGAAGAACCGTGCCGCTATGATCAACCGGAAGGTAAGCAACGGGATATCCAATCCTCTCTACGGCAGCACAGGAACGAAGAATCGCATGGTGTTCAATTGAAGAGGTGATAATCACGTCTTCACGACCGCCTGATAAGGCGCAGCCTTTAATCGCCCAGTTATCGCTTTCTGTTCCACCGGAAGTAAAGAATATTTCTTCTGGTAATGCGCCGATGCAAGAGGCGATTATCGCCCTTGCCTCTTTCACCGCTTTTTTCGGCTCTCTCGCAAAAGAATACAGCTGAGAAACATTGCCATACTCATTCATGAGATATGGTTTCATCGCCTCAAACGCTTCCTGCGCCAATTGTGTCGTCGCTGCGTGGTCGGCGTAGATATGAGTGCCCATCAAACGATCTCCTATTCTGAAAATCAATATTTATACTCAATATTGGGAATGGTGTTTTTACCAGGTTTATCAAATTCATGTGGATCAATGATACAAAGCTGACGCTTAATGACTGAGCGCATTTCCTTTGCCGGATTCAAGCAATACTGAATAAATTCTTCTGGATCAATATCATCCTTTGTTCTGGCATGAGGGAATAACAGCTTCACAAATGCCGTACAAAGGCGCTTAATTGCCGTCAAATCACGCTGATCGGAACCTTTGGGAATATTAAGGCAGGCATCAACAATGGAATCCTGAATCAAATCTTCCCGAAGCGAGTGCATTACCTCAGCAAAATACTCCGTATTGATAGCCCATCCAGATGCAATCATGGAAGAGTTCATTCTTGGTATTTTCCAACCTGGAATAAACCCGTGAAATCTGTCAAGCGTAGCGGATTCACCAAACACACTGCTGATATGCTCCACCATATTTTTGTTGATATCAAATCTTTCCGCATCGATGTTTCCCAAAATGATGACGCCAGCGCTGGCGGGAGTCTGCGCGTCAAATCCTTTAATCTCACCAAACTCCATATAATGCTTCAAGGCTTGCTGAATCTGTCCCGGATCGGAAAAAGTAATGGACTGAACTTCATCGAAGCCTACATAATCAAAGCGTGTCAAAAGACCTCCGGTCTTTTTTGCATTGTCATATATCAGGGAAGCACGGGAAACGGTACCACCACTGATCAGCCACCCGCGTTTGCTGATTTTTTCAAACACGTAGCTTTTGCCCGTTCCTTTGGGAGCAAGCTCAATCAGGTTGACTCTCTTTTCCACAAAAGGAAGAAGCCGCCTGAGGAAAAACAGCTTTTTCTCTTCGCTGATGTCTCCGTTTTCATCGACAAATCCTTCCGGATTATAGTCAATGGCTGTCAGAACCACGTCAATCCACTCGTGAATATTGAAATCCGACCTGTATTCTTTAAAATCATCCAGGTCGATTGTATAAGGACAAAACGGCTTATATTCGACCATGGAAATGAAGCCTTTGGGTTTGCCCTTTGTTCCTTCAATTTGCCATGCAAGAGATATTATGCCCCAATTCTCGCTTTCCCTCAGGAGAGTATCCTGCCATTTCTCAATAACATCATGATTGACAACGCCGCCGGCACCGCCGAGTTGTCCTCCGAAATCGGGCAATTCAAATAATGTTTTGCCGGATTTAATATCAACCGTCACACGAACTCGTGCAAGGAACTGCACGGTTTCGCCGTTTGTCATGCGAAACTTAATCTGCTCGTAATCTTCTCTCGACGGAATATAACGGTTGATATATCTTCTGACCGAATCATAATCAATGGTTCCATCTTCATCTGAAAATTTCATTACAATCCAGTCGCGCATATAGGAAGGTATGCTGAGTTTAGAAAAATATTCGCTTCTTTTTGGGTCTTTGAGAACGACCATATCCTCAAAAACCTCATGAATTTTTTCTTCTAAAATATCATTCATATCTTTTCTCCTTATAGAAACAAAGTACACCCCTGCTCCTTAAATTCGCTGATTTTTATTTTCAGGTCATCTACGGTACATCCCAGGTATTCAGCAAAGCACGCAAGGCAGTAGAATTCCGACGTGTCTATGTCTGTCAGCTTTTGCGTAAGCGCAACCTCATCTTTGGAAAGCTGTTTTCCGCATTCGCAGCAGGTCTTTTTCTTCGCCATTACAGATCGCCTCCTCCGCCTAAGGCAGAAATCACCTTCAGGGGAGAATCAATTGTGATATACTGACCGTCCGCCATGATAACAGGATTATACTCGCCAGGTTCAATATTTTCAAATTCGATGTTCCAGATTTTTCCATCATCTGAATTGCAAAGTGCTTCTATATGACCGATGACAACTTTCAATTCTTTTATCGCCCTGCTGAATTCGAGCTTTGCTTTTGCTTTTCGTTTTTTCAGTCTCACTTCCGACTTATTATCCTTCCAATGCACAGTCAAAGGCAGCGGCTGATTGCTTTCAAAAACGACAACAGGAACTATCATTTCTTCCGGCGAGGCACCGCCATGAATTTCTCCATACAAAGCCTGATCGTCATTGCTGCCGGTTGCAAAGCCGCCTGTTTTGAAATGGTCATAGGAAGCAAAGACAAGATACTTGTTTCCTTCCCCATCTGAAGCGGATTTGATTTTGTCATAGGTGGTTGTCGGTACGGACGTAACAGAGCAATATCTGCCGTGGCTGAAAACGGTAGCGTCCTTTGGCGCATGTAGTCCATCACGCTTATGGAAAAATCGTGCTGCAAGACGGCTTGTACCGTGATCACCAGTGATGATAACCCGATCAAAGCTCTTAAAAAGCTCATTGACGGTTTCAGAAAGATTTTTGAAGAACGCCAGTTGTTCCTCTATACAAGTATAATAATCCGGCGCATCTGCAACTCCTTTGTGAGCAAGAATATCCAACTTATCAAGCTTTTCATAGGATACCTTCATTTGTTTCCACTGGTCATTATACTTGGTTTCCGTCGGCAATGTGGCTATTGTTAGTTCAGCGCTCAGAACCTTCCCCTTAGGATTCTGCCCTAATACATACAACAACAAGGATAAATACTCAAATCCCATCGCGTCAATCCAAAGCACAACTGTACTGTCTGTTACGTTATGATTAAGAGCGGCGTAACGGTAGGGCAGCATATCCGGCTCGATTCCACGGAAGAAAAGGTCTTCCGAATCAGGCAAAGTATTCGCCAGCTTGTGCTTTTTGTAATCTGCGATGTATTCATCGTAAATCGGATCTACTGATGTCGGCAATGATTGGAGATATGCAAATAGTAACGGGTATACTGCCTTCATTTTTTCAGATGTCCGTGCCTGTTCAGCGTTGCTTTTAAGCCACTGACCAACCATACCAAGAATATAAATCCGCTCTTCTTTTGAAAGCCCGGACAGGAATAGCAGGCGATCCTCAAAAACAGGAATGGCATTCAGCTTACTAAAGAATTGTTTGTTTCTTTCGATTTTCATTCGCTTCACTAAGGTTTGCCATTCCGTTATCCATTCAGGATGATACTGCATTAACTCAAAAATATCAAGAAGAATATGCTCTTCTACCTCGGAAAGCGTGTGGCTTTCTATTGTTTTGCAAAGATAGCTGTCATCAGGATTCAGATGATACCATAGTTTTATCAACTGCTTTTTACTGTCCGGCATACTGATCCAATCAGATACAATAGATGAACCGTCAAATGACAGCGCGTTCAACCTGTGTAGTATGGCTTCGTTGAGAGAAATATTGGTCAGCGATTCCTCAAACAGTTCATCAAGAACACCGTTTACACAATACTCCTCTGTCAGCCGATGCCCGTCTTGCAGATTCTCACGGACAAATCCAAACGTATCATTGATAACGCGGATTGTAATATCGCTAGCGATAGAAGTGATAGTCCTCACCTGTTTGGTAAGAAGACAATAATCTTCAAACGGCTTTTCTTCATCCGATATCCGTTCGTACCACTCACGCAGTCCCACAATGAGAGAAAACTTCCCGCTGAGGGTTCCGATATATTCCTCAAAGACGGAAGAGAACACCAGAATATTCATTTTCTCCGGAGAGGATGGATAGTTCTCAACGTCAAAGATATAGTCGTCCTGTCGCTGGTCGGTCTGGAATCCGAGCGCATTGTCGTGCCACAGCGCATCACAATTCCAAAGAGGAATGATAATCCTGCTGGTATTAGTGGAACCAACAATACTATGCCACAGCTTTGCAAATCTTCCTGAGACCTTCTCGCTTTTGTAAAAAAGCCTTAAATATTCGCTCACGCCTGGCAGCAGCAACCATTTACCTGGTTCTAAATGGTTAATCAATTTGTCATATCCCGGCATCAGATCTGCTCCTGCAAAGAGTTCCTCTGGCGTTACCGTTCTGTCACACAGCATTTTCAAAGACGATATAGCAGACTGATAGTCTTCTCGCGTATGAAGCAAAATAACCCTGCACGGAAATCTGCATTCGGCTTTTCGTGTTTTTTCTTCTTTGAGACTATCGATACAATCGTATAATTTCACTGTATTGTCTCCCTATCAACTGAAATCATCGCAGAACTCAGGATGTGAGCTTAAGAAAGATGCCACTTTATCCCGAAGTTCGTCTTCATTCATTTTTCTTACATGGTTCTGCGTGCTTTGAAGTTTTTCTTCCTTGGCCTTTTCCTTGATATAGCCTTTCAGTGTTTTTTGCATAGTAATCACGGATTTAGCAGTCCACGCGCTGATGTCATTGCCAAGTTTCAGTTTAAGCGCGGTAAGTGCCTCTTTCTTTTTCTCGGCAAAAATCTCTCTGTATTCTTCGCCGATAACCATCATTAATTCCTGCTCTGCTTTTTCAACGTCAAGCAGAAGAGAATGATCCATTGCGTCCAGGGTATGAATGGCGCTTTGTACGTCCTGGTCAAGTGTCCTTTCGTTCTTCTGTACGCTGATCAATGTTGAGATTGCTTTCGCAACGTCATCGGGAACAATCCACAGCAGAGGAATACCTCTCGCGTTACACCATTCTTTAACGGTTTCTGTGCAGCTGAGTGTCTTCCATCTTTGGAGCAAAATATTGCGGTTTCTTTCCTGACTTATCTTACTTGTCTGGGTTTTCAAATCTTTCTCAAACTGCGTCAATGTCGCGTCGCAAGAAACATCTTTCAGACCGCTGTATATGGAATTAAGCTCTTCCTGTGTGCAGTCAAGCTGCATTTGTTCAAGCATGGTTTGCAAGACGGGCTTTACATTCTGAATACACTCCCATGCGGATTTGCCGTAAGCAGCAAGGACACGGATGTCGGCTTCTCTTTCTTCAAGCGTCATTTTGTCAATGCCAAAGCGTGAGACACGACGGAGAACAGTCAATGCTTCATACCAAGGCCTTTGCAGCGGTTCAATTGCCAGAATCGCCACACGCATATGATTGAAGGCATTCCGTAAATCCCTAAGAGCCTCCTCATGGCTGTGATAGGTGTTGCGCATAGCGGTATTGAGCGCGTCGAGATAGCGATATTCTGAAACAACGCCATTCAGTTTAGCTTTTACCTGTTCCTCCTTCCAGGAGTAAACAGCATCTTGCATTACCCCGAACACCTTATCGCGGAGGCTTTCGGGGTGAACGGACAATTTCTCTGTAATCTCACGCAATTCCGGAGAGAATTCAAAGAGGAAGGCACTGAACGCTTTGGATATCACTGCCTTATCCTGAAATGCCTTTGTCATACGCTCACGCAGCTTACCGCGTCCTCCAAATAGCTGCAGTACATTGGTCATGGCCTCGTCAATGTTGCCTTCCTGAGCGATATATACCTGTATATTGTCGATAATCTGGCAGGCGATATCTTTCATATTAGCATTGCCGTAATCAGATTCGTCAAGGTATTTCAGGCTCCAGAAAGGCGCGCCGGCGGCGGTAACGCACTCACGAACGGAGTGCATACCTTCGGTTTCATTGGCTGTCTGCGCATCGTTCAGATTGAAGATCTTTTGGATATATTCTCTGAATTTCTGCCATGTGACAGAACCAGCGGAGAGATAATCCGTGCTCATGCTGCCCTTGCAGGTGTTCAGCACCATTGTTTTCAGATTGACTTCGCTGAGAATATGTGTGCCCTGCGTACTGTCAACCCAACTGAACGCGCTGTCCTTGTAGAAGCTGAAAACAAAACCAAGCAGCACGCCGCAAGCGATGGTGTTGTAATAGCCGAAAGGCGGTTTTTGCAGCTCGTCCCAGACATCGCTCAGCACCACCTTACGACCGGATTCCATCCTCTCTCTCACAAATTTGGCAAGCGCACTGATGGAAGCGGCAGGCTTGCTTCCGGAAAGAGCTTCCACTTCATGAATGTCCTTGGAATCAGCGATGCCAAGTTGTTGGATACCGGAGAGAACGCTGAAAAGCTGGGAATTCTTTGTCATTCTTTGAATACCCGCGAGAGGCGCGCTGTCGTTGCAGCTTTTATAGGCGGTATTGGTGATAACAATGCTCTCCGGCGCATAGGAGAATATTTCTTCAAGAACGGCGGTCTGAATGGTTTTGCGAAGCTGGGCTATACCAAAAAGATTATTCCACTGTTTGTTACCGCTCCAGGCAATCATTTTTCCTCCGCTGGTAACGGAAGAAACCCATCTGGTAATAACTGTCGCAGCCTCTATACTGTATTTATCTGCATCGGCTGTATGACCGCAGTCACGAGCCATATCTTCTTTTGTGATGGAAGTCAGCCATTGTTTACGCATTTCATCCGTAAAAGGGGAACGAACTAAAACAAAAATCAACCTGTCCGTACCGCTTTCCAGAGCGCGTGTTTCCAGATCGTGCTGAATGGAAATAGCTTGCGAATCATCTTTTACGGTAACGTACACAACGCCCAGCTTGTGGGGGTTTTTATCAAGATCATCGGTGACTTCCTTGACGCGTTTGTCCATAGAGATTTTTTCAGCGCAGCAGACTACAATTTTCATTCTGCGGAAAGTTGCGTCGTTATCGTCCCACGCCCTTTTCTCAAATGCCGCAGATAGCTTGCCGTCTTTGGCAAACATCTGATAGCGGGTGAATTTTTTGTCGTTCTCGTCAAAGCGAATATCAAAATCATCGCCGCCTTGCAAGCGGAACGGCATTTGCAAGCGTTTTACGCCGTTAGCCTGCTCGTCGCAGAGGAGAATCCTGCTTTCCTCAAATGTGGCGAGGTAATCATTGACCTGTTTTTTACTCAGAACACCGCTGAGACAGTTTTCCAGACAATCCACCGTAGCGGAAATACCGTTGCTCGCCTTTCTGCTTGTGTAAAAACCCTTGGTAGTCGACATCATCGCCATAAGCAGCATGGCGATTTTAAATACCCTGTGGGCGTTCTCGTCATTTTCCACCAGATGGCGGCTTTGCTCATAGTGACGGATATACTCCGGCGCCTTTGTTTCCTTGTCGTGGAAATCGCTTTCACGGGTAAAGAAGTAATCCCACAGCCAATCGGGCGTAAGCCAGCAAGTCTGATCCTGCGGCCCGTTCTGCGTAATATAGCCTAAGAATCCTAACTCCTCGTTGGAAGAATCCTTCATGAAGCGGAACATCGTTCTCTGAGCGGCGGCAAAGTTTTCCGCCACGCTGGACAGCAGTTTTATAGTCATTGGGTGCATCGGACAAAGTTCGCTGATTTTTTCGCTGATTTTATCGTCCAGGCCAGCCATATCCGGCAGGTACTTTTTTATATTGCGGATAGGGTCTTTTCTCGCTTCGCTCCAATACTCCGCCATGCCGTTGCGAACGCTGATGGAGCCGGCGATCAGGTCATAGGCGGCGTCAGCGGATACATGGAATTCCACCTCGTGGAATCGGTGAGTAATTTGTTGATATTTTGCATTACCCATCACGTCTACCCAGCTGGAATCCTTATGTACGATGAAGCACATGAAGAGCGGCTGAACCTTGCAATACTCGGAAATCTGTTGCATAAGAACCTGATCATCGCTGTAACGCAGATAATCCGTAAATTCATCCCAAATGAAAAAGATACCGCTCTTCTCCAGATGATTGGCAGCGATGATTTCTTCCACCCATTTTTTGAAGGTTTCTACGTTGTTGATAAGTCCCCAATGATTGGCGCGGATGATGGCTGCCACTTCTTTTGTTGCTTCTATGTCGCCTTTGTCAACAGCCGCGATCAGCGCATCCAGATCGTCGTAGTCTTCACCGAGAATGGTTGTTTCAAGAACGTGTTCCCAATTGATATTTTATTGCGAAGCTGTGCTTTGACGCCGTCCTGGAGAGAGGCGGAACCATAGTCCGCCTTGTCTCCGAATTTCTCCCTCAATGCGTCGCGGATAGCAAATTCAACTTCCACCAGAAGCTGGTCGCCGGTGCGGATGCCGGTGCAGCCTGTTTTCCAGATGACGAGGTATTCTCCGTTTTTCCGGCATTTTGAAAAGCGATTGTAATATTTGGAGAGCTTCTGATTGTTTTGCAGATAGGTATCAATCACATCTGTTTTTTCTTCCAACAGGTGTTTGATGAGAATAGCCGCATAGCTCTTGCCAGTGCCGTAGGAGCCGTGAATCCACAAACTGCGGCGGGCATCGGGCGTTTCATAGCCCAATGTCTGGCAGAGAAAGTCCATAAGCTTCTCCATATCGTCGCCCACAATATACTCACGCCACAATTCGGGATTTCGACTGTCCGCACCGATATCTACGACAGACTCGAAGGAAGGATTGATTTGCAGATATTCACTGTATTTTTTGATAGCCATAACGATTCTCCTTAAACCTCTGCCAGGTCGAGTATATCCAGAGAACGATACTTGTTCTCCAGCACAATATTATCCAGATCGTTGATGAACGAAACGCGGATGTATTCCGGGAAAGTGAGCGCAAGCCCCTGAATGCACTCACGAAGCTTTTTGTTGTCCAGTCCATAGATATCTGCCGGACTTACACCGGGGGCGTCGGGGGTATCATGTACTTTAATTAATTCGGTTAATGTGAAAGCGTGACGCCCGGTGTGTTCCGCATACAGATAAAGACTATACAGCAACGCCACCGCATCCGGCATTTGCCAGCCATCTCGGAGATAGGTGGTCTTTGAAATAGACAATCCTTGATTTAATGATGCACCAATAGGCGATTGTCTAAAAGTTTCAAGAAGAGAGCCTACAGCGTTTCCACGTGTGGTAGGAGAATATGCATCTCCAAGCATCACAACCAAATCACCTTTTTCAAAGCTAGTGCCAGGGTCGACAGTAATACAAAACCATTTGCATATTATCGAATTATAAACCAAATTTGACCATATTATTGCCCAAGTAAAAGGATTAAATGGACCAAATTTTTGCAGCGCATTTCCTAAAGGAGAAATAGTGACCGCATTATTTGATTTTGATAATTCAATTAACTCACTTTCTTTTAACCAAACTTTTAATGATTTGTATTGCAAAGTACCTAGCTCTTGCCTAGCAAAGCATTCAACACCATATGTCATAAAATGCTCAAGAAAACTCTGACGAAATCCAAAATTTTGATAGCGATTCATACCTTTTAAATCCATTTTATTTCCTCCCTCAGTAACTGATAGCGACCTTGCTATAATACATCCTTTATCCGTAAATGAAATACAGTTTGAACAATGAATGCATTTTGATTCTCTAATAAGAATCTTACCGTTTGACTGGATGCTAAATGCTCCGGTAGGACATTGCACTTCACAAGCCTTACATCCTTTACAATAAGCGACTTTATTCGCAACGCCGCGTAAATGACTTATAACAAAACGATTCATTCTATTAAACGGTCGATATGAAATAGAAAAAAGATTTCCATTCGATGAGACTTTGTACTCATAGTTTGTGCCGTCTATTTTTTGTATTCCTCTAGTGTTTCCTTGTTCTGTAATGACGCCGAGTACTTTAGCTACATTGAACCAATTTTGTGTGGGGTTAATAATAGAAAAACATATGCTATTATCTGTAACTACTTCGCCAACTCTATTTCCCCCATTAGGAAGATAACGTCCGCCTGACCGCATTTTCCAACCGCCTTGTTCAATGTATTTTTTGACTTCGGTTGGAGGTTTGCAACTTGCAGAGTATGTTTCTACTATTTTCCGTAAAAGTTCAACTTCACTGGAATAATACTCACCAGTTAAACTATCCCACCAGTCAGAAGACATGGGGCATACCATACACCCAACTCTAAACAAGCCTTTTCTATATGCGTCGTTTATCAAAAGTCTATCGGCTCCATTGAGAATATAGCAAAAAATCTCTGCTGAATTCCACTTATGAATCGGACTACAGTTTATTTGACTAATGTTTTTGGTTCCAACACTTATTTCTTCATATTTTGCCCGACGAGCACTTTCTTCTGCTCTAACGCCGTCATAAACTACTGCCTTAGTATTGATATTCCCTGTTATTTCCCTTAACTTCAATATTGTAGGAGCAGATTTATGAACAGCACAACACCAACGGTTTTTAGCAGCAGGAGGACCAAATTCATACCACGAAACACATGGTTCCAAATGGCTTTTTGCTGTATAAAACTTTAACTGTGACCATCTCTCTTTTGCGCGCTCTACCGCCTTATATGTATCGGAAAGCTCCATTCCTGTATCGCTGAAAATTACACAAAACTCATCTGGAGCTAACGCTTTAGCACATAAATCAAGCAGGACGATGGAGTCTTTTCCTCCGGAAAAAGCACAGACAAACGCGTAATGCTGCGAAGCGTACTTATCGTGCTGTGCGCGAATAAATGTAATAGCTCGCTGTTCCAGGCTTTTCATCAGGTTTCTGTTGACTTCATATAACCGGATTACATCAATTGCCTGTAGTTGCAACCGCTCTTCTGTATGACGTATTATCACAGGGCGAGAATAAAAGCCACCGCCCTGTGCTTCCGCCACACAAACTCCGTTCAGCACATAACGGCGTACTCCTTCCGCCCAGAGCAGCGGAGCATCTGTTTCAGGGTAATCCCAGTATTTATACATTTCAAAAAAGTCAAGCTCTTCTTTAAAAACAGGACGTATTTCTTTCTGGAGCTTGACATTTATTGTCAGACGAAAAATGCCGTATTCATCTGTCCATTCATATCCATACATGATAGTAAACTCATTTCGTTTTTATTTTCACACGCAAGGGTTGAATGAGTCGATTCAGCCCTTGCTCAATACAGAATTTCATTGGCTGTTTCCTTTGTCAGCCAGGGTCGATATTGGTGCAGCATCGCGTGACAATTAGGACATACCGTAATAAAATCACTGGATTTATATGCCTTTCTGTAATCCAGATCTGTTATTTCTACTGTCAAATGCAGTTGCATAAAACCTCCGGGGACGGTCTTATAAACCTGCGACAGATCAAGATGACAGACTTCACAGATAGGAACAGCCGTAATATTTTTGCTGTCTCTTATCTCCAGCATTCTGTGTAGATGACTGAGTAACGCGCCCTCAGGAAAGTCATATGTTTCTTCTATCGCTCCGAAAGTGGAAGAGTTAAAAAAATCGACATTTCTTTTTATTGCTTCTGCAATATAATGTATTCTTTCTTTATCATCAAAATAGTCATTCGCAACTTCATAAAACATTGCACCAACGTGAGAATTTCTTTTTTCTTTAACCTTACTAAGCCGAAACAGACTTATTTGCTTACTAATACCGGTAATACTTCTAAAGGTTTCTGTGTGTTTGTTTTTGGGTACAATAGGAAGAAAATTTAATAACCTGCTTAATTCTTTAATTGCTTCACTATCTGCATTTAAATGCTTTTCCTCAGAAAAAAAGAGCGTGTCCAACGCCAATATTACCTCGTCACGAGTAAATGCTACATTTGACATACTTCACAACCTCACAGTAACCTTGCTGCCGTCGCTGTTCCACAGGAACCGGGGATCGCCCTTGAGGGCATTATGCATATTGTATATCAGCTCGTTTCCGTAGAGCATACCGGCACGCACAAGAAGTTTTCGCAATGCTTCCGCTTCAAAGGATGTACGCTCCGGATGTTCCTCATACAGGAAAACAGCGACCGCATCCCGGAAATCCACAATATCGCAATCATTAGCAACCAACATCGCGTGTAGGGTGTTGCTGCTTTGCGACGTCATTGCCATGATTGTCCGTGCGCCAAGCTCCTTGGAATAAAAACGGAGCAAATGCTGCAGCAGCATCGGCGTCCAATCCAGCGATGACGGTAATGCAGGTAACAGACGATACCAGTTATCCGCAATTCTCCGGAGAATGATATGATCACCGACGTCCGCAAACAAGTGCGCAAGTGCCTTCTTCACCTTATCGAAAAAATCACTGTCCATATGCATAAGCTCCGCCAGCAGGTACTCATTATCCTGATAAATCAGAAAAACCGGTTCTTTATCAATCCGCATGAGACCGCGAAGATTTCCACCGTTTAACCCTAAGCCCTTGATATAGTTTTCAATTTCAGAAAAAGTTACGGTCGTACCTTTTTCACGGGCGTATTTTTGTATAATGCTAATGATGGAATCAGCGGAAACCTCCGGCAGGCTGATATAGATATTGTTGCGGAAGTAGTAGCGTTTGCCATGATACTCCACCTTATCAAAAAGGAACTTCGCCAGATCGTATATCGCCTGTTGTCCTGAGATGCCGTTGTCATTGAGAAACATGGATAATTCAGACTTTGCGTATTCATAAAGCTGTGTCGCTGTGGCAATGCCGTTGTTTTTCTTCAACAGCTTATCCAGGATATCTTCAATCTTATCCGAGGCTTCTTCAAAATCCACAAACGCCTCGTCGTGGTATAAGCGATGATCCAGCTCAAGAATGTGAGGGGATTGAGAAATAGCCTCTTTCGTTCCTACCATCGTGAGTGAAAGCGCCAGTTGAAGCTTACTGATCGTTGCTCCTTCCAGATCACATGAAAGCAGGAATTCTTCCACTCTTTGCGTATTGCGAGGCGGAGGAGTTGGAAACACTTTCGGCTGACCGCCTGCTTCATCTGGAACGGTAGCTTCCTCGCCGGCTTTTTCAGGGGACTCAGGCGATATATCCTCTTGGGGAGATGAAGGCGATTCTGTGTATGCCGGTACCTCTGTTTTTGTACTTTCAGGGGCTTCTTGCACAGGAACATCGGATTCAATATCGGTTGGCACAGTCACCAGATGTTCGCTTTTTTGCTTGGTATCGTAGAAATTGAATTGTGCCGGAGAAGCCGAACAACGCTGTAATACCCAGGCAACATACAGTTTCACCTCATCACAAGAAAGATCGCTGTCAATATAGACCTGAGGATTCATCATTCGCAGCTTGCTCCTTTTGTCATAAGCGTGTTTCCGAATGACGATTTTGTTTGTCTCCGGATGAATAACGCTGATTAACCCTCGGAATTTCAACGGGTATTTGATGGCGATTGCTGTCAGGAATGACAAAAACGCTTCGGATGGGGTATCGCCGGAATAGTTCGCGTCATTATATTGGACGGTGTATTTCTTATTCTCTGACGCATTCTTTTCAAGCCCCTGTTTCAGATATTGCGTTAATTCGGAAGAAACAGATAGCCGCTCCTTGATGGAGTACAAGTTGTGGCTGTTCATGAATGCCCAGAGATTGATATTCTTCAATCCTTCTACTGACGTTATCCCTTCAGCAATCAATGCCTTGCGTAATTCGTCATATTGCGCGTCTTGCAGTAATCCATCAAAGAGATGAGCATCTGGGATTTGTGTTGTTGCTACACTCGGCGGGGAGACCGAAGAAGGTTGTGTTTCTTCCTTATGTTTCCGTGATGTGTCAGACGGAACTGCGGCTTTTTCCCCTGACGAAGTTTCTGCACTTGCTGGTGAGGCTACACTTGCCGAAGATGCCGGACTCGCCGATAAACTGACCGTTTCCAACTGCTCTTCGGAATAATTCTTGAGAAAAATGGAATAGTAGCCCATCGCAATTGTCAACACTCGCTCTTGATTAGTGTTATCCTTGTTATGGTTGATGAATTCCGAAGACACACGCAGTTTTCTCCAGATGTCAGAGAATTCTTTAGGATTTGTGATTTCAAAAAATGACCGAGTTGTTAATCCGCTTTTTTTGCCGATTTCGCTTACAGTCAAGATTCCAGAAGCATATTCATTAGAGTAAGCACTTGATAACCCGATTTTTCTCATCCAAGCGATGAATACTTGACGAGTTTGATCTGCTTTTGATTTGGTATGTTCAGCAGCTTTTGGGATTTGAGAATCATTATTATTTCGGGTTGCAGTTGGAGCGGTAATTTCTTCCTCTGTGCTTGTTTTCGGCATCTGAACATAGCGTATCACAACATTCTCATAGTCCACAGCACAAGCGTCAAGCAGCTTTCTGAGGCTTTCCACGAGGTCAGTTGCGCTGCGGTTGGTTTCCACAAATATTCCCTTGGCTACTTCAAAAGGCTTTGTGAGATTCTTTGCTATTTCGGAATCATAAACCATATACTCTCTGTTTCCTGATTTTGATTGATTCCTTAGCCTCTTAAAAACATCCGGATAGTAAAAAGCAAGAAGTTTGCAAAGCTTTTTATATAGTGTTCTCCAGGACGATTCATAGAACAATTTTCCAAAATAGGATACGGAAACAGGCTTGGTGAATGCGTAGCTTTGCTTATGATAAAAGTCTACGATTTTTCCTTCACTATCTGTTGCTCCGCTGTTTTCTGCCGGTTTCTCCTTGCCTTCAACCGATTTCTGTTTAGCGTTGTCTTTTCTGCTCTCGGTTCGAGATTTTTCTTCAACTGAGGATATTTCTGAGCCGCTGGCACATAATTCTCCCGAACTGTTCACAGAAAATCGCTTCATAGCCTCAGGTGGTTGCTTTTTTGACAAGACAGATTCCGGAATGCTGAATGCATCTGTATCAGAAGTAATTTTAGGTTTTGACGGTTGCGATGTTTTTTGTGGGGAGGAAGTGATAACAGCAGGTTTCTTTTGATTGGAAGATGCAGATGGAGTTTCTACAAGATATTTATGATATAACACGACAAAATCTGTCATGGACTTGTTTTGTCGCTTCTTACCTAAATAGCCTATTAGATTCAATACGATCTCCTTATCGAGAACATCAAAGAGGGTACCAGTATAAAGGCAGTTGTTTTTTGCAAACGTATCTACATCAGGTATCAGCAGATAATAGTCAGATAATTTGGAAGCAGATACCCTTTTGGCAAGCCATGCTAAGAATTGATCCTGATTATTTCTCACTTGTGGTATCCCTCCCTGTTAGCTTCGATTTATTGTTTTAGCGAAAATAGCATAACTGCAAGAACGCACATATTTTAATTATAGCACAAATTCACATATATGCAATATGTAGAAAAAATTTTACAATATATGATCCTTGATGATTAAAGCTTGAATATTGCTATAACGGTGATTAATGTATTTGCGATAAGCATTTTTAGATATTCAGTATTATTATACGCTGAAATCAGTCGATGTGTCAATACAAAATAATGAAAGCATCGATCACAGTACTATTTTTAGTACTACGAGAGTCTTGTTAAGCTTTAAGGTGGTTAAATATAAAAAGAATATGGACGTATTAAGATATAGTGATTTTATTTATTGATTATTGTATTGCAACATGAGCTTATCCAGTAATATTGACTTCCCTCTCCCAGATTGCTATAATAAAATCAACCATCAGCGGAAAGGAAAGCAATGATTCTATGATTCAATACAAAATCGCCACCACGGAGGACATCGCCGAACTCATGACAATCCGGCTGGAAATGCTCAGGGAAGTCAATATTTTATCGAAGGATTACCCATTTTCAGAAGACTTCTGCTCGTACAGCCGGGAGTATTTTCTGAAAGGCAATCACACGACGGTTCTTGCCGTTGATGGAGAAGATGAAAAATCAATCGGCTGCGCGACGTTGTGCTATATGGAATTCATGCCGACCTTCTCCCATCCGAGCGGCAAGCGTTCCCACCTGATGAATGTCTACACCGCTCCCGATTATCGCGGGCAGGGAATTGCGCGGCGCATGGTGGAAATGCTGATTGAAGAAGCGCGGCGTAGGGGCATTACCGAAATCAGCCTTGACGCGACAACTTCCGGCAGACCGCTGTATCGGAAGCTGGGCTTTCGGGATTCTGAGGAATGTATGGTGCTGGTAGGGAGAGACAAATGAAAATGATGACGCTAACCAACGAATATTGCAAGATAACCCTTTACGTCGATACGACATATACAATTGATTCAGCAGATAATGTTCATTACGATGAAGTTTTCAATCCGGATAAATACGATGTCAATGATGAATATTCCGCATTGGTTGTCAATTTCGATTGGTTTGACAGGCAGAAAAGCATAGTACTTATCAGCTTTCTGTACACTGATTATTCCGATTTCGCTGTGTTGGAGGGAGATTTGCTCACTGTCATGCAAGAAGACCTCTTTACACAGTTCAACGTCCGTGACGGTTCCATCATTCGTTCTGTCAGAATCAGTTGCTACGGCTGCAACTTCGGAATCTATAGGGTGACGGGCGGATATATTATTTACGGCGAATTGGAAGTCTTTATGCTTGACGAAGATTTTCAGAGAAAATGGGAATTCTGGGGAAGTGATATATTTATTACCAATAGCAGCCACATTCCGTTCGAACTGTGTGAGAAATCAATTAAGCTGTACGACTGGGAAGACAACTACTACGAATTGGATTACAACGGAAAGCTCATCGGAGAAAAGTCACAATCAGAATGATATGCCACGTCACAAGTCATCTGCTGGGATAATGCCTTGGAGAAGGTTATAAATGATTTGTTGCAGTAAATGCAGGAGGATTCATTCATGAATATCAATCAACATTTTTCAGAAGCAGACTGGAAACTGTTCCGCAAAAAGATAGCTGTCTGGCAGGAAGCCTATATGGAGAAGCTGGTGCGGGAATATATGGATCTTCTGAGCGAAGACGGCAGCGCATCGGATAAATTCTGGGCTTTGGAAAAGAGAATCAAGAAGGATAAACAAAAGACCGGCGTTGTTGTGGATATGCGTCGTTCTATGATGATACAGAATATTCTTCAACTGCTCGGTGAAGGCGCGATTACGCTCGACGACCTTGACGGATTCAGCGAGGAATTTCGTGAGGCAGTCGGATTTATTTGGAATCATGGAGGAATCTGAAAATGAAATACTACTGCCACAACCCATCCGCGGGAATGATCGCTTGACATGCCATTTCCGCCGCATTATAATGGAATCGACAACACATAAAACAAAGGAGCTGTTCATCATGGCGAAAACTGTTTCAAAGGGTCATTGTTACCTATGCGGTAAGGAGCTTACCAAAACCACGGCCAAGCGTCATGTCCTCACGCACGAACCGGAGGATGACGAGGCGCAGGAGTGTATGCTGGTCAAAATTGAGGATAAATATGACAAGAATTACTGGCTGTACGTCGATATTTCACTGACTGCCACGCTGAAATCGCTCGACACCTTCCTTCGTGAAATCTGGCTGGAGTGCTGCGGTCATTTGAGCGAATTCTCTTATGGTCCCTATCATGAGGAAATCGGTTTAACCAGAAAGATTGCTTCCATTCCGGAAGGAATCGTGCTGGATTATGAGTACGACTTCGGCACCTCCACCGATCTGAAAATTACATTCGTAGAATACACCTTGCGCCGGAAGCAGAAGAAGGCAGTCCGTCTGCTTGCCCGCAACATCGCGCCGGATTATCGCTGCGGCGTTTGCGGAAAGCCCGCCGAATATATTGACACCGAAGCCTATTATGATGAGGAAAATCCTTTTTACTGTCTCGATTGTCTGAAGGCAAAGGGTGAGGACGAAGAATTTGCCCTGCCAGTCGTCAATTCTCCCCGAATGGGCGTGTGCGGATACTGCGGCGAATTTGATACCTACGAATTTGACCCAG
>JAEEGL015273065.1_pt1 | contig 22516 bp, 18 predicted proteins | sample 9134231 | NCBI WGS metagenome assembly JAEEGL01 (sample SAMN16246548, study PRJNA631951) | gut metagenome | biome: gut microbiome; feature: rumen; material: fiber-attached | host: Bos | place: Iran: Karaj | collected 2018-10
CACTGCCCAGACCTTTTCCGGCGCCAGTGCGGTGATGAGGGAATCTGCCGTATCGCCCCTGTAGGCTCCGCCGTCCAGGATGTTCCTGTATTTCCTTCCTGTCAGCAGTTCCTCCACGGACTGTACGAAGGGCTGTGTGCGACGTGCATACCCGAGCTTTCCCGTGAGCCTGAAGTTTACGGCGTCGTCAAGTATCCTTTTCGAAATATCGTCTGAAAGGATCTCTCTTGTTTTTTCAAGAGATCTCTTCTTCGTATCAAAGTAGTTTTCATCGAACAGCTCCCCGCCGTAGAGCGGGATGTCCGGGATGATCAGCTCGTGCTTCATGTCAAGGCTCTCAATGAATTCCATGACGTCCGGCAGGGAAGACCCGAAGGCGAGTACGATGATTATGTTGTCTCCATATTCGGCGGTGATGTCGCCGTATGATCTTACCCTGAATCCGTGGAATGTGCGGTCCCTCACGAACCCGTCGGAGGCGAATATCCCGGTGATTCCGATTCCGAACCGGTCAAAGTATTCAAGGATCCTGTCGGCGCCGTTCCCGGTGCCGTACATGAACACGGGCTTTCCGGCGTCCTTCAGCCGGGTCCAGAGAGACGATTTTTCGTATCTTTCATTCATCATCGAGACCGAATATCCTCATCGCGTTGTTCCACAGTATGTCCTCGCGCTTTCTGTCGGACATCCTTATCCTCATGAACCTTTCGAGCTCCTGCTTCGTGTTGGCCACGGGATAGTCTGTGCCGAACATGACGTTTTCTGCTCCCAGCTGACCGATTATCTTTTCGGCCTTTTTCAGCGGCATGAAGCTTATGGCGCTGGAGGTGTCGTAGTACACGTTCTTCCTGCCCTTGAGCAGGGGAACCGAGTGATCCCAGTCCCTGTATCCGCCGAGATGCGCAGCGAACACCGTGAGATCCGGAAACTGCTCCAGGACGTCTATCAGCTTTTCGGCGGTCGAGAACCGGTACTGGGGCCTGTTGTCCCCCATATGGAGGTAAAGCCCCATGCCCAGCTGGCTCAGAAGGTCGTAAAGCGGCAGCAGCTTCCTGTCGTTTATATCCACGCCCTGGATGTCGGGATGGATCTTTACGCCTCTCAGCCCGAGGCTGCGGCACCTGAGGACCTCAGTCTCGAAATCCGGATAGTCCTGGTGCATGCCAGCGTATCCGATAGTCTTGAACCCGTGGCTCCTTGAGAGATTCACGAGCTCGGATATCGAGTTGTTGACTTTTTCCACCTGGTGTGCGTTGGTAGCCACGGAGAACAGGAGATACCCCCCTACGTTGTTTTCCTTTGCCTGGGATTCCAGATGGGAATATGTGCCTTTCCCGGCGCAGACAAATTCGTAGAAATGTCCCAGGTTCGCGGTAGCCCGTTCCGCCAGCGCTTCCGGGTATGTATGGGTGTGTACGTCAAAAACCTTATACATGTCAAAGCTTCTTTTCGTTGAATTTTTGTTTCCGGTGTGGTAGAATCATACCACAGACCGAACGGAGGAGTATATATATGAACGATTGCATTTTCTGTAAGATAGTGGCCGGGGACATCCCTTCGATGAAGGTTTATGAGGACGAGTATGTCTACGCCTTCAAGGATATAAACCCGGAAGCTCCCTGCCATATACTGGTGGTGCCGAAGGAGCACATCGCGTCAATGGACGACATAACTCCGGAAAACAGCGGAGTGATCTCAAGGATCTTCGAGGTGATCCCCATCATAGCGAGGATGGGCGGAGCAGGCAACGGATACAGGGTCATATCGAACTGCGGCCCCGACGCCGGCCAGTCGGTGTTCCATCTCCACTTCCACGTGATAGGCGGATGCGAGCTTCCGCTGCATGTTTTCCCGGAAAAATGAGCCGAACAGAACAAAGAGGGGCGGGCCCCTCTTTTTCTTTTTGTCTCAGGATCCGGGGAGCTCCCAAATCACTTGAAGAACTCCGCGTAGATGGATCTCATCGCGCTGACGAAGTCCTTCTCATCGACTCCTATGATTATGTTGAGCTCGGAGGAGCCCTGGTCGATCATCTTGATGTTGATCTCGGCCTCAGCCACCGCTTTGAATACCTTGAAAGCGGTGCCTTTCGCCTTTACCATGTTGCGTCCCACGACGGCGATCAGCGCCAGACCGTCTTCTATCGAGATCGAATCCGGATTCACTGCCATACAGATGCTGTTCTTTATGCGCTCCTTCTTGATGGAATCGATAGCGTCGGTCTTCAGGATCACGCACATGGTGTCTATGCCGGAAGGCAGGTGCTCGAAGGATATGCCTTCCTGCTCTATGACCTCGAGGACCTTTCTGCCGAAACCTGTCTCGGAGTTCATCATGGCTTTTTCAATTGTTATGATACTGAATCCCCTGTGACCCGCGATACCTGTGATGACGGTATCCGGATCCGTGTAGTCCGTCTGAGACACGATCATCGTGCCGGGCTCTTCAGGCGCGTTGGTGTTGCGGATGTTCACCGGGATGCCTGCGAACCTCACGGGGAATATGGCATCTTCGTGTAGCACGCTCGCACCCATGTAGGAAAGCTCGCGGAGCTCACGGTAGGTCACGTACTTGATCTTCTTCGGGTTGTCGACTATCCTGGGATCCGCGGAAAGAAATCCGTCCACGTCCGTCCAGTTCTCATATATCTCGGCAAGGACCGCTCTCGCGACGATGGAGCCTGTGATGTCGCTTCCGCCACGTGAGAACGTCCTGATGGTGCCGTTGGGCATGGAACCGTAGAACCCGGGGATGACGCCGTTCTTATGGTTGGCCAGGACTTCACCGATCCGTTTGTTGGTGAGCTCGGAATCGAAGGTGCCGTTGTCGAAGAATTTGACCATGCAGGCCGGGTCGATGAAATCGAAGCCCAGATATTCAGCGAGGATCCTGCCGTTCAGGTATTCGCCGCGGCTTGCAGCGTAGTCGCGTCCCGCGTGATGGAGCATGGCCCACTTGATATGCTGATATTCGGAACCCAAGTCGAGATCTATGCCGAGGCCTATGATGATATCGTCGTATCTCTCGCAGATGCGGTCAAACACGCTGTCGATGCTCTCGGAGTTTTCAGCCAGTCTGAAGCACTCGTACAGAAGGTCTGTCACCTTGTCGTCGCCGTCATATCTCTTGCCGGGGGCCGAAGGGATCACGTAGACCCTTGTCTTGTCAGCATCTATGATGCTTTTAACTTTTCTGAAGTGTTCAGCGTCGGCAAGGGAACTGCCGCCGAATTTCACTACCTTTATATCTGATGGAAACCTGATCACGTCTGTTCACTCATTTCTTGATATCTCAGTTACATAAATATACACGAATTATATGAAAAATATATGTCTCTGTCAATGTATGAATATACCAAAAATCCTGTATTTATGAGGTCCGCCGGAACTGTTTCGCCAAATATCGGCGGCGGGAGAGTGCAATCTATTGACATGTCGGGAAAGCGGGATATAATGGGTTATGAGAAAACAGCAGGGAGAATTAAGCATGAGAAAGATCAGAACCGTCTTTTCATCCGCCGGGATCCTTGTCCCGGAGTTCCATTCCGACAGCGCGAAGATGGCCAGATGGGCCACCATAGCGGTGGACCAGTTTACGTCCCAGCCCGAATACTGGGAGAAATGCAGGGAGATCGCCGGTGATGCCCCATCCACCCTCGGTTTCGTCATGCCAGAGGCGTATCTCGGAACAAAGCTCGAGACCGAGCACAAGCCGGAGATACTCATGAACATGGAACGGTTCGATCCGTCCGGGTATCATGCTTTCGACGGCCTGGTATATCTCAGAAGATACCTGCCGGACGGCATCAGGTGCGGCATCGTCGGGAAGATCGATCTTGAAGAGTACAGCTATGTCCCCGGGGAGAGATGCAGGGTCCGTCCCACTGAGAAGACCGTGGTGGAGCGCATCCCTCCGAGAGTCGAGATCCGGAAGGAAGCCTCGTGCGAACTTCCCCACATCCTTGTGCTCTGCGATGACAAAGCCGGGATCTTCAGCCTTGCGGAGGAGCTGGTATCAGACGAAGGACCTCTGTACGATTTCGATCTCATGCTTGGAGGTGGTCATATCACGGGCTACGAGATCACAGGGGAGAAGCTCTTCCGCCTTATGGCGAAGATCGCCGGAAACGAGAAGATGAACCGTGAACTGCCCTATGCCGTGGGTGACGGGAACCATTCGCTGGCCGCTGCAAAGGCCCACTGGGAGAACGTAAAGAAAGAGCAGGGAGTGACGGACGGGCCCGCCAGGTACGTGCTGTGCGAGATCACGCCTGTCATGAGCGATGCCATAGAATTCGAGCCCATATACAGGCTAATAAAGAACTGCGATACCGGAGACCTGAAAGAACGCATCCTTGAAGCCTCGGAGCCTTATGATGGTCCTGATGCCGTAAGGTTCATATCCGGGAACGAAGAGTTCTCTTTCAGGTTCAGGAAGCAGACCCATGCCCTGGTGCTGGGGACCCTTCAGAACTTTATAGACAGCTACCTCGGGGGGAGAGAAGGGCCGGTGTGCGACTACATCCACGGGCTTGATACCGTGAAGAAGCTGGCTCAGGTCCCGGGCTCGGCTGCACTGATCTGCGGAGGGATCGAGAAGAAGGATCTTTTCAGCTACGTTGAGAAGAACGGGGTCCTTCCCAGAAAGACCTTCTCCATGGGCCATGCCGAGAGCAAGAGGTACTATCTTGAGATGAGAGCCATCCGGTAGGCAAGCCGTGGAACGGCGGAGGGAAAATAAAAATTCTCGTTGACATTTGGCCGGCTTGTATTGTATAATAAGGCGGTTCCGGGAAGAGAACCTTGCCGGGACCGCGAAAATGCTGGCATAGCTCAGTCGGTAGAGCAGCTGATTCGTAATCAGCAGGTCGTGTGTTCGAGTCACATTGCCAGCTTTCTGGAGGCCGCAGAATCATCTGTGGCTGTTTCATTTTTGCACTGATACAGTTATTTTTTAGCGAAGCCTGTTTCGGTGCTTTTTCATATCGTGAGGAGATTTCAGATGGTGAACCTGGAATGTCAGAAGAATCATCTCGTGCTTAAGGCCGGTGAGGAGATACTGCTTGAACATACCGAGAAGAAGCCTTTTGCCATTGCAATAAAAAGGGAGAAGACCTATTCGTTCAACCGAGGCACCGTGAAGGAATCGGTGCAGGAGGTGGAAAGGCGTCCCCTCGTCATGGCGGAGAAGAACGGGGATACCGTCACTTTTTCCGGCGGCGGTCGCATGCTCACGGCAAAAATCACCGCCCTTGAGGGCGGAGCGGAGCTTGAACTGGCCGGAGAGAAGGGCTGGTCATATGAGTTCCGTCTGCCCGCATACGAAGGAGAGGCTGTGTTCGGCGGAGGTGAACAGTACAGGAAGACGAACCTCAGAGGCGAGCATGTGGTCAACTTCGTGTCTGAACACATAAAGGCTGCCACCATCATACAGAAGGCGCTGATAGCCAGGCCGTTCTACGTCCCGAAGAAGCACTCCGACATCGGAAGCTACGCGCCCATGCCCGTGTTCGTGACTGACAGATGCAGGCTGATATATTTCGACGTGGCCTCCGACGGTATATCGAAGTTCGGCGATGACAGCTACGATTTCATATTCGACACCTGCCCGAAGAACCTGACACTGCTCAGGGGCTCGGATTATGAAGAGCTTTCCCGTGCCATGGCATCAAGGATCGAGAACAGGCAGTATATACCCGAATGGTGCCACGGCGGCATGATCCTGGGAGTCCAGGGCGGGACCGAAACGGTGCTGAACAAGGCCTTCGGCATGCTTGACGCAGGAGCCGCGGTCAGCGCGGTATGGTGCCAGGACTGGTCCGGCGAGAACCGCACCGTTATGGGCAAGCAGGTCTGGTGGAACTGGAAAGTCGATGACAAACTGTATCCGGATCTGAAGGGAGCCATAGAAAAGCTGAACGCCCGGGGCGTGAAATTCCTCGGGTATATAAACCCTTATCTTGTAAAAGACAGTGATCTGTACAATCTCTGCCGTGACAGGGGATGGCTCATCACGAAGAAGAGCAGGGAAGTCTACCACATCAAGTCCACGACTTTCGACGCGGGCATGCTTGATCTTACCAATCCCGAGACAGTCAGGTTCATAAAGGAAGAACTCATAAAGAAGAACATGATGGATCTGGGGATCACCGGCTGGATGGCGGACTTCGGCGAATACCTGCCCGTGGACTGCGTGCTCCACGACGGGGATCCGGCAGAGCTACACAACCTGTGGCCCGTCATGTGGGCAAAGATCAACAGGGAAGCCATCGAGGAGTTCGGCACTGAAGAGAACATGTTCTTCACCCGCAGCGGCTACCTTGGGATACAGACGTACGCTCCGATCCTGTGGAACGGGGACCAGCACACAGACTTCACAAAGGACTACGGCATGCCCTGTGTGATGCCCGCAAGCTTTTCCCTCGGCTTTTCCGGCGTTCCGATGGTACACTGCGACATCGGAGGCTTCTTCTCCTTCGGAAAGATGCACCGGAACGACGAGGTGTTCACGCGCTGGATGGAGATGTGCGCGTTCTCGCTGCTCATGAGGAGCCACGAATCCATACGTCCCTGGGCCAACAGCCAGTTCGACGAGAAGAAGGTGATACCGCACACGGTGCACCTCACGAACATACACAGGGAGCTGAAGCCGTACATAATGCACTGCGAGGAGCTTGCCAAATCGGGGATACCGGCCATACGCCCGGATTTCTGGAACAGCGTCTCTTATTCCTCAAGCCGCGACATGTACAGCTATTATCTCGGGGAGGACATGTACGTGTGTCCCGTTTACAGGCGCGGAGCGAAATCCCGCACGGTGAACCTGCCGGAAGGCAAATGGGTGCATTTCTGGACCGGAAAAGAGTATGAGGGCAGGGCGCAGCACAAGATAGCAGCGCCGCTCGGGAAGATACCGGTGTTCTACCGGAAGGAAAGCAGATTCGGGCAGTTATTCCGCGAGGTCGCGGACAAATATACATTCTAGGAGGAAACGGACTTGGACAAATCCTACATTTCCCGCACCAGCGGAATCAAGATGAAGGACAAGATCGGCTACGCGTTTGGCGACCTGGCCTCGTGTCTTGTCTTCGGCCTGACCCAGAGCGTGCTGAACAAGTTCTATACGGACGTTCTTGAGATCAGCGTTCTGAGCGTCATGATCATGACCATAGTCGCCAGGATCTGGGACGCCATCAACGACCCGATCTGGGGACGCCTCATCGACCGCGCTAAACCTCACAGCGACGGAAGATACCGCCACTGGATAAAGATATTCGCAATCCCGGTGGCAGTCGCAGCGATACTGATGTTCGTCAATGTCCAGGGCATGGCCGACGGAGGAAAGCTTGTATGGATTTATGTGACATACATCCTCTTCGGGATGCTGTACACGTGCATCAACATCCCCTACGGCTCACTGGCACAGGTAATCACTTCGGATGACAAGGAAAGATCGTCTCTTTCCGTGTTCCGTTCCATCGGTTCCACCATCGGTGCGATGCCTGCCATGCTTCTGGCCTCCATGTGCTACATCAAGCTGGCCAACGGCACGAAACAGATGGACGCCACCCGCGTGTTCATCGGCGTATGCGTAATCGCGGCTCTCAGCATAGTGTTCTACATGCTCTGCTACGGCATGAGCAAGGAAAGGGTGGATTCCCGTCCGGCTCCGAAGGAGAAGGGACAGACCAAGAAGATCATCAAGACTCTTCTGAAGAGCAGGCCCTTCATGGCTGTCAGCATCGCCAGCATGCTGTTTCTGGCAGCCCAGATGTTCGGCCAGGGCTACAATACATACCTCTTCCACCACTACTTCAACGCCCCCGGACTGACCATGCTCCCCACGGTGTTCCAGTATCTGCCCGTGGCGGTCATAATGCTGTTTGCCACGAAAATGGGCAACAAGTTCGGAAGACGTGAAGTGTGTTCATACGGCGTTCTCGTGGCAGCTGCCTTTTACATCGTGCTGTTCGTGCTCTCGCTGTTCGGTATCACCAACGTATGGCTGTATCTGATCGCCTGCCTCATGAGCGGAATCGGCACCGCGTTCATCTTCCTGCTCATCTGGGTCCTCGCCAATGACGCGATAGACTACAACAAGGTGACATACGGAATCAACGACGAGGCAACGAGCTACGCGTTCTATTCCTTCATGCGCAAACTGGGCCAGACCGTGGCCACAATCCTCATCAACGTTCCGCTGCTCCGGATCGGATACAACGGAAGCGAACTTAAGACCGAAGGACTTTCAGACGCGGCTCTCAAGACCATGTACAACTACTCTGTCATGATCCCGGCCGTACTGTTCCTGCTGGTGTTCATCATCCTGAGATTCGTGTATCCGCTGAGCAAGAAGCGCATCGACGAGCTCCAGGTGCAGAAAGAGGAGATGCTGCGCAAGCAGATAGAGGAATAAGGAAAACAATCTTGAATATTTCCACGGGAGGCGTGATCTTCGGGTCATGCCTCTCTTATTTGGCATAAAACCATACTGATAGTATAAAATGTTTTGTCAAAATAGTATTGAAAGTGTCTTCCATTCCCGCTTATGACGGAGTATAATACAGACGAAAAAAGAAAACGGAGGTCGCGCAGATGAAACTGACTCTTTCCGAAAACATACGGATGTTCCGCAAACAGAGGAAGCTCACCCAGGAGAAGCTTGCGGAAGCTCTCGGGGTTACCGTAGGGGCGGTATACAAATGGGAGTCCGGACTGTCACAGCCGGAACTGAGCCTCATAGTCGAGCTGGCGGATTTCTTTGATGTCTCTGTGGACGTGCTGCTCGGGTACAGGATGAAGGATAACAGCATACAACCCATTCTTGAGCGTCTTGATAAATACTGCCGGACCCTCGATCCGGCTGCGCTCGGTGAAGCGGAAAAAGCCCTTACAAGGTATCCCCACTCATTCGAGATGGTCTACGGCTGCGCCCAGGTGTACCTCGCATTCGGAACCGGTAACAGGGATCCTGATCAGCTGAGACGCTCCCTGGAACTCATGGAACAGGCCAGAGTGCTGCTGCCCCAGAGCAGCGATCCGCGCATAAACGAGTCTTTGATCAGCGGAGGGATGGCCACGGCATGGTTTCTGCTGGAGAAGAAGGAAAAGGCCTTGGAACTGATGGAGAAGAACAACGCAGGAGGCACTTTCAGCAGCAGTATCGGCGCGATCATGTCTGTGTACATGGGCAGATACGACGAAGCGGTCCCCTATCTGTCTGAAGCGATGCAGGAAGGCATCCTGTCGCTTTTCAACGCGGCTCTCGGATATTTCTTCGTTTTCCTTTCCCGCGGGGACTGGAAGTCGGCGCTTGACATAACGGAGTGGGTCGCAGGACTCTACACTGGACTCAAGACGGAGGACAGGCCTGATTTTCTCGACAAGGCGATGACCATGGCGCTCTCCATGCGCGCATTCGCGCTGAAAAAAGCGGGTAAAGCCGGAGAGGCTGACGCGGCCCTGAAGGAGGCGGCGGAAATGGCAGTACGGTTCGATTCAACGCCTGACTTCACTCTGAAGACATTACGGTTCGCCGACTATACGGACAGGGGCGCTGTACTGGACGTCTTCGGAGCGTCTGCCGTGAAAAGCGTTGCCGAAATGATCGGCAGACTCAATGAACAGGATATGTCAGAGAAATGGAAGGAGCTTACAGATAATGGACGGCAGGATTGAGAAAATGGAAAACGTATTCCGCAACAGGAACTTCCGCCTGGTATTCTTCGGGGCGCTCGTGTCGGAGCTCGGGGCGCTGCTGTACAATTTTGCTGTGAGCTTCTACATCCTTGAGATCAGCGGAAACAGTGCCTTCCTTCAGGGGCTTTACCTTGCCCTGTGCGGTGCGGCGATGCTGGTGTTCACTCCCGTGGGAGGAGTCCTGGGCGACCGGTATCACAAGGGAAAGATCATGTTCATCTGCGATTTTCTGAAGGGCGGCATGATAATACTGGCGACGGTGCTAATGCTGCTGTTCAAAGAACCGGACGTACATATAGTCATACTGTTCGTGCTGGGAATCCTCGGGAACATAGTTAGCGGGATCTTCAATCCGGCTTCCGGGGCCCTGTTCCCCCATATCGTGAAGGAGGAGCAGCTCCAGCAGGCAAACTCATATTTCACCATAAAGAGTTCTCTCGAAAGCATAGCCGGCGTCATACTGGCCGGCATCATGTACGCCGCACTTCAGGTCCACGTCCTGTTCTTCTTCGTTGGCATATGCTTCGTGGCGTCCGGTGTGTCGGAGATGTTCATACGTTATGAACACATGCCCTCTCCGGAGAAGCTAACCATGAAACTCGCCTTCAGGGACATGAAGGAAGGCGTGTCGTATCTCAGGACGAAGAAGGCGCTTCTCGCACTTCTCGCAGCGATCCTCTTCATAAACTTCTTCATTACTCCCGTCACGGGCAATTTCATACCGTACTTCGTCAAGACGGATCTTGCAGCCGCACCGTCGTATCTCCTGGACAGCATCCTGACGCCTGAACTCTGGTATTCGGCCTTAAGCGTGATCATAGGCATCAGCTCCCTGCTGGGGGCTGCCATCCTCAGCAGCCGGGCGCAGAAGGAGAAATGCGGCTTCGCTACCGCAGTCAAGCTCTGCGTCTTCGCCGTAGTCATGGTCGCCGTTACCGTCTGCTACTATATCTTCGTCGAACGGGGAACGTCCATCAACGGGTTCCTGATCACCCTGTGTCTGGGAGGATTCCTGATGGGATTCCTGCTCTCGTATATCAACATACCGATAAACACAGCGGTCATGCGCACCGTTGAAAGGGACAAGTTAAGCAAGGTGACCAGCATAATAAGCATCGGAGCCCAGGGGATGATCCCCATAGCATCCATGCTTGCCGGCATCATTCTGCAGGGCCTGGGCGTCACACCTCTGCTTGCCGTGTGCTCCGCAGGCTTTGCTGTCACTGCCGTCCTCATGCTGCTCAGCCGGCACATCAGGGAGATGTGACACTTGAGAAGTGTGACACTTGAGAAGTGTGACACTTGAGAAGTGTCGGAAATAATGATAGAATAAGGGTAAGGCAAAGGAAGGGAGAAAAACGATATGCAAAAGAGATCGAAAGCCTGGCTGCTTATCCTTATAGCGGTACTGGTGGTCCTCGCACTGGCGGTCTGCGTGATCCTGGCGCTCAACCGCGGAGGCATAATCTCGTTCGGAACGGGAAATTTCACCACCAGGACAGTCGATATAGAATGGGAATTCAGGAACATAAAGATCAGTACGGAGACTGAGAATATCACATTCAAACAGTCACCGAACGGAAAGTGCAGTGTGGAGTTCTATGAAGACGAAAAGGTCCATCACACGGTTGCCGTCACAAACGGGACCCTCGCGATCGGGTTCGAAGATACCAGAAAGTGGTATGAGAAGATAATCCTGTTCTCGTTCGGCACGCCGAGCATAACCGTTTATCTGCCGGATGCTTCTTACGGGACACTTACCATTAAGGAGAGCACGGGAGACATCGTGATCCCCGAATTCGTTTCGTTCGAGGCCATGGAGATCACGGTCAGCACGGGAGACGTGGACCTGTTCTCGTCTGTTGAGGGAAGGATGAGCGTTACCGCCACCACCGGAGACATACGCATATCAAGGATCTCCGCCGGTGAGATGGAGATCAGGACATCGACCGGGCAGATCAGCGCGGGATCCGTCAAATGCGATGGGGACGTGACGGTGTCCGTAAGCACCGGCCAGACCACGCTGTCCGAGATGACATGCAGGAACCTGAATTCAGAAGGGAGCACCGGAGAGCTCATCATGCTCAAAGTGGAGGCTTCCGGGAAGATCACGGCCGAACGTAGCACCGGAGACATCAGGATCGAAAGATGCGATGCAGAGGAGCTTTATCTGAAGACCAGCACAGGCAGCGTAACGGGCTCGCTGCTGACTGACAAGGTGTTCGAGACCAGGACGGGCACCGGGCGGGTGAGCGTTCCGGATACATCATCAGGCGGGAAGTGCAAGATCGTCACCAGCACAGGTGATATAAGCATAACCATCAAGTGAAAAAAAGACCATATAAAACAAAAAACCTGCGGGCTTCAAAATTCCGCAGGTTATTCTTTTTTCTACGGCATCAGTACCGGTATACCGGGATCCCCAGGTACGCCGACAGGGCTTCCAGTGCCTTTCCTATGCGCCCGTTCGCCACAACGAAATGAGGTTCGAATCCGTCCCTGACGCTTTCCTCCACTGCCCGGCGGCAAGGGGTGTCGGTCTTTATGACTATGCTGGTCCCCGTGAACTGCTTGGGCTTGTCGAGGCCTTCGCCCTCCATGATGAACATGCGGAAGGACCCGTCAAAGTCTCTTCCTATCCTGAATATGGTCGCTCCGCCGAATCTTTCGCAGCCGAAGTCCATGGCGGGCCCGATCTTCCTGTTGGGATGGACTCCCACGACGGCTCCGGTATCGCGCCGGGCAAGGGAACAGGCCGCTGCGCCGCAGTGCCAGAACGTCATGGAATTCTCGTCCTCGTCCAGAGAAACGGGATCGCCGAAGAAGACGGGAGATCCCGTCAGCTTCATGCCTATCCACATTGACAGGGCCCCGTATATGTCGGCCTCGCACGCCGATGCTATGCCGTCGTCGTTGAGCAGGCTCAGCACGGTGCACACCGGGGTGCCGAAGGCGGTGAAGAAGTCGGGCCAGCATCTGGATGCCAGGGCGCCGATCCCGTGACTGTTTACATAGTCGCTATAAGCCTTGTACAGCCTTGCGTGATCGATACGGTTCTTCTCGGGGGTCTGTGAGAGGCCGCAGGTGGCCTGCGCCGTCCTCTCAAGGAATGGCCTGACTTCGTCCTCGCTGTATGTCTTCGCGAGATCGATGAGCTCCCTGGCTTCTATGGATTCCAGCCTTACGCAGAAGGTCCCGAGAAGGTCGGTGTCGAGAGCCCGCCCGAAGCCGAAGCCCTGAGGAGTGTGCCCGACAGCGGCGATCCTGAGATCGTGCATTCCGGCCTTGATCCCGGCGGCTTTCACGGAGGCTTCTATTTCTTCTCTTACTCTGTCTTCATCAGGTGAGCCGAACACATATGTGAAGTCGTCACGTTCAAGGAGCCTCATGGTGTTCGCGGCTGAGTAGGCGCCGGTCAGGGAATTGAGCCTGAGACGGCCTCCGTCGATCACAGGCTCCCTGAGGGTCCAGAGCAGGACAGGACAGGGACATTCATGCAGCACTTCCGAAATGTATGCTGCATTTGCAAAGGTGAGGTTCTGGAATACCACCAGATCCGGTTCGAGCCCGGAAAGAAAACTGCGTACCGCGTCGACGCTGAGCAGTTTGTCATCGGGACATACAAAACGGCTGTCTATGCTTTTGAGCAGGGAAACCGACTTTCTGAAGCTTTCCCCGGCGCTCTCCATGTGGAAGGTGGGGACCCCTGCGGGAATGTATACGGGCGTGAACTGTTGCAATTTGACACCTCTTCGAATCAATTGATTAAAAAACTGTACTAATTGTAAAAGATTAGCTGTGAAAAGTCAATATATCGTATTGACAAATATTGAAAAATAAACTAGAATCTGTTTGATTAACAGTTTTAAACAAATGGAGGATATAAAACTTGGAAACAGATCTCAGAGAGGTGTGCAGGGATATCCGCTGCGATATCGTGACCAGCATCGGGCATCTCGGCGTGGGACACATAGGAGGCTGCCTTTCGGTAGTTGAACTTCTGGCAGTCCTGTATTTTGAGGAGATGAACATAGATCCGCATGATCCGAAAAAAGAGGGAAGGGACCGTTTCGTGTGCTCAAAGGGCCATGCCGGGCCCGCAGTATACGCGGCGCTCGCGAACCGCGGATTCTTCGATAAAAAGGAACTTCTGACTCTCAATCAGGGCGGAACGCATCTTCCGAGCCACTGCGACGCCAGACTGACTCCCGGTATCGACATGACCACCGGAAGCCTTGGACAGGGATTCTCCTGCGCAGTCGGGGCTGCGCTGGGCTCAAAGCTAGAGGGGGACGGGGCCGTGATCTACACGCTCATCGGTGACGGTGAGAGCCAGGAGGGACAGATCTGGGAGGCGGCGATGTTCGCTGCTGCAAAGAAGCTCGACAACCTGATCGCATTCACGGATTCAAACAAGCTGCAGCTTGACGGCGCTGTGGAAGACATCAATTCCATATCCCCTCTCGACGATAAGTGGGCTGCCTTCGGCTGGAACGTCATAGAAGTCGAGGACGGGAACGATGTGGAGCAGGTGAGCCTGGCGGTGAAACACGCGAAGACCGGGATCGGTTCTGAAAAACCGACTATGGTGATACTGAATACTAAAAAAGGCTGCGGGGTGAAATGGATAGAGGATCTCGGCAGCGGGAACCATAACGTGAACGTGAACGAGGAGCAGGCGAGAGCCGCGGTCCTCGAGATCAGAGGGGAGGCGTAGACTATGGAAATGAGAGCATATTACGCGGAATGCCTCGGGGAGCTCATGGAGAAGGACAGGCATGTGTGCCTTCTTGACGCGGACCTAGGGAAAGCCAGCGGGACCCTGGGACTCAGATCCAGATTCCCTGACAGGGTCTTCGACTGCGGCATAGCCGAGCAGAATATGGCATCCATCGCAGCAGGTCTTTCAAGCTACGGTTTCAAGCCCTGGATAGAGAGCTTCGCTCCATTCGCTACAAGAAGGATATGCGACCAGATCGCCATATCCGTCGCGTACGCGGAGCAGAACGTCAAGATAGTGGGGACCGATCCCGGTATCGCGGCGGAGCTAAACGGCGGCACTCATATGAGCATAGAGGACATAGGAGTCATACGCTCAATCCCGGGAGTCGTCATATTCGAGCCTGTGGACAGTGTCCAGCTGAGGACTGCCATGCCAGTCATAAACGATTACAGGGGATGCGTGTACGTGCGGCTGTTCAGGAAAGAGCTTCCGGATGTGTTCCCGGAGGACTACAGTTTCGACCTTTTCAAAGCGGACGTAATGAGAAAAGGAAAGGATCTTACGGTCCTGGTTACAGGTTTCCTCACGAAGGACGCACTTGATGCGGCGGAAGAGCTCGCGGAGGAGGGCATAGACTGCGAGGTCATAAACGTGCATACGATTAAGCCGATAGACTCAGAGACGGTAAGGGCTTCGGCAAAGAAGACCGGAACGGTCCTGACCGTGGAGAACCACAACGTGATCGGAGGGCTCCGCTCGGCAGTACTCGAAGCTCTCGCTACTGACAGGATACCCGTGTTCGGGGTGGGCGTCGAGGACCGGTTCGGAGAAGTCGGCAAACTGCCGTATCTGCGTGAAGCGCTCGGCCTCAATAAGGAGAATATAATAAAGAAAGCAAAACTGGCGCTGTCAGCCAGATAACGCAGGGGAAGGAAATATGAAGATTGCTATCGGAAGCGACAAGTCCGGATTCGCGGTGAAGGAAGCTGTCGCCGCATATCTTAGGGAACAGAATATCGAGTTTGACGACCTCGGGACCACAGATCCCGAAAACGTACACCCGTATTACCAGGTGGCGTCTGAGGTCGCAGAGGAGCTTCAGAAGGGAGCCTATGACAGGGCGGTCCTGATCTGCGGCACTGGAGCCGGGATGTCGGTGGTGTCGAACAAGTTCAGGGGCATCCATGCCGTGGCGTGCGAGGGTGTCTACAGCGCGAAGATGGCAAGAGCCATCAACAATGCCAACGTGCTCTGCATGGGGGGATGGATAGTCGGCCCCGAGATGGCTGTCGAGATGGTGAAGGTCTTCCTCGGCACGGAGTGGTGCCAGGATCTTGAGGACTGGAGAGCCGCCAACATGCACAGGTTCGCAGCCCGCATAGAAGAAATAGAGGACAGGGTATATGGCAAATGATTTTCTGTACTCCCAGCCTGTTAAGATATGGTTCGGAGAGGGAAAGATCAGGGAACTCGGTGAGATACTGAAAGACACGGGAGCATCAAGATGCTTTCTCGTATGTGACAGGTTCCTGAGGCCAGCGGCGGAAAAACTCATGGGCGAGATCCCGGAGATCTGCGGGATATTCTCTGACATAGAGGAGAATCCCCAGATCAGCGGAGTCAGGGAGGCGGCTTTGCTCATACGGTCTCTCGGTGCGGACTCTGTGGCCGGAATGGGAGGAGGCAGCACCATGGACACGGCGAAATTCGCAGCAGCCATAGCCTGCGAAAGCGAAGACGCCCTTGCATATTTCCGCGGCGTCCGGAAGTTCCCTGCGAAAAGGCTCCCCATGATCGCCATACCGACGACCGCCGGGACCGGAAGCGAGGTCACACAGGTGTCTGTCACCAGCTGCGGAAAGGAAAAGAAGACCATAAACGATCCCGCGTTCATGCCCAGGGCGGCTCTCGTGGATCCGGAACTGACATATTCCGTTCCGAAAAGGACTACCATGAATACAGGCCTTGATGCTCTGGCCCACGCCCTCGAAGGGTATTGGAGCCGCAACCACCATCCCATACCGGACCTGATGGCAGCCGAGGCCGTAAGACTCGTGCTTGGAAATCTTGAGAGAGCCTGGAGAGACGGGAATGACCGGGAGGCCAGAAGAAACATGTCCATGGCGGCTCTTCTCGGAGGGCTGAGCTTCGCTGTTCCCAAGACGGCCGGATGCCATGCCTGCAGCTACCCGCTGTCGGAGGACTACCATCTTCCACACGGTGAGGCCTGCGCTTTCACACTTTCCGCTTTCGTCAGAATAAACGCCGACGACAGGCTGGAGAAACTTGCAAGGGATGCCGGGCTCTCCGGAACGGAGGAGCTGGCAGAGAGGATAGACGAACTTAAAAGGATCGGAGGACTCCGCACGCGGCTCTCGGATCTTGAAGATCTGGATTTTGACAGACTGTGCCGGGACTGCGAAGCCCATCCGCTTATGAAGAACAATCCCGTTGAAATGACAGCGGGATCCCTCAGAAAGATGTTTGAAACACTGGCATGAGCTCAAAGGTCAAAGACGCCGGGATGATAGCCGGCATGATACTGGCGTGGTCTGTATACTACGCCGTAAGCAAGCACCTTGTGGATACGACGGGATCCGCTTTCCTGGTGGGTTTCCTCCTGAGATCGGCGGCGCTTGTGTTTCTCACGGTCCAGATATTCGCTGACGGCGGATACAGGAGACTGTTCAGACAGGGCAGGACCGCATGGATCCTGCTTCTGATAGGAGTGTTGGGATTTCTGCTAGACATGTTCGCAAACCTCGGATATGCGGGAGGTTCCCTGAGCACGGGCACCGCGCTGCTGAAGACGGATGTGCTGATGGTCAATATCCTGACCGTTGCGATCTACAGGAAGAAGCTGTATGGCAGCGACTGGATCGGGAGCATCATCATGCTCGCCGGGGTAATCCTGGTGCTGGGGATAGACGTCACGGGACTGGAATTCCATTTCACCGATGTGTTCTTCCTGCTGAGCGCCCTGTGCGTGACCGTGAACGCTTTCCTCATAAAGCATGTACAGGAGAAGAGGAACGGTGATCCGGATACCATTTCGTACTACAACAACTTTGTCGTTCTGGTCCTGTTCGCCTTATCGACTGCCGTGCGGGGAGACTTCAGGATAATAGGAAGTCTCGAACCACTGTCCCTGTGGCCCCTCGTGGCGCTGGGAGGGCTGGCACAGACCCTTATATACTTCTTCTATTACAGGAACCTGAAGAGACACGAGGTCTGGATAGTAAAGCTGTGGCTGCTTCTTATGCCCGTGGTGAGCTGCTTCATCGGGATCTTCTTCCTCGGTGAGCAGATGACATGGGTGAAGGCGCTGGGCATCCTGATAGTACTTGCCGGGGCTGCCCTTATCCTTCTGAGGGAGCGGTTCCATCCGAAGAAAAAAGACGGAATTGAGGAGGACAAATGCGAATAGAAGGCGACAACATGACGAGTCTGAGAAGCGGCAACCGGGCTGCGGCTCTCCTGTGTCTGCACGATGAGAACGGGATGTCCAGGAAAAGGCTGGCTGAGAAGCTCGGGCTGACCCCTGCGGCAATAACGAAGATAGTGTCTGAGCTCATTTCGGAAGGCCTGGTCACCGAGGGCGGGTTCATGCCCGGAAGAGGGGCCGGAAGAAGAGAGATCGGACTTTCGCTCAACGCCCGGGAAAAATGTGCTCTTGGCGTGTTTTTTGGGCTGGGGGAAGCAATACTGTCTGCGACTTGGATGGACGGTGAGCTCATTTTCAGCGAAAAAGTCGAACTTCCCCTGAAAGCTGATGCGGAAAAGGAGATCAGGAAGATTTCCGGAAGGCTTATGGACCTTGCGGAACAGAACAGCATCCCGCGGAGCAGCATGATCGGTCTTGGCATCGCCCTGAGAGGCGTCATAAGCAGGGACCGGAAAACTGCGGTATCGAGCTACGGCACTTTCTCAGCGGAAAATTATCCGATCTGCGAACAGTTCGAGAAACATACCGGGTTGAAGACGGTACTTTCGAACAATGTACGCTCCATGCTTGCGGCACAGCTGTTCCTGTCATATGATCCGCATGTGGAAAGCCGTTTCTTCATGCGGTGCGACTCCGGCATAGGAGGGGCTCTTTCAGTGGGCCGGAGTGTACGCCAGGGAGACAACATGCAGTGCTCGGAGATAGGCCACATACCCGTCGAGGCGGCGGGAGGAAAACCATGTCACTGCGGAAAGACGGGCTGCCTTGAGACGATATCCTCTCCGGCGTATATGCTGGAGGAGGCAAAGAGGATCCTTGACCCGGAAAGGACGCCGCTGCTTTGGAAAAGCGCGGAGGAGAAAAAGCCGGATGAGATCGATATATATGACGTGCTGAATGCAGCGCGGGGCGGTGACGAGGGAGCATGCTCGGTGATAGACCGGGGAGTAACTTATCTTTCAGAGGCGCTTAAGAGCTTGGTATACATGATCGATCCCGGAAGCGTGATCCTTTACGGCGGGATCTTCGATCACCCCTATTACATGTCGAGACTCTCTGCCGGGGTGGAGACGGGGATGGATTCCACCCATTCGGTGGCCCTTGAAAAGAGCAGATTCAACGGAGAACTTGAGAAACTGTCAGCTCCGCTGCTGGCGGTATCGCAATTTATGGAAAGCGGAGGAAGAATCATATGAGAGTGAATCTGGTACCTAATCATCTGCGGGAGATGAATCCCGAACTGAAGATCTATTCCTGCTATGACGAGGAATTCAGGAAATTCGGCAGAACCGTCAGGGAAGTGGGAGACCGGAGAAAACCGTACGTGACTCTGAACGATACGCCGATACCGGAGGAGGGGAATATCTACGTAGCCTCAGACCCGGTCCTGGAAAAGCTGGCCATGGTCAAGAACATATCAAGAAGAGTGTTCGGCGAGATTCCCGTGCAGGCCGGATACTGCAACGGCAGGGGATATACGATGAACGCCCTCGAGTATCACAAAAGCCCGGAAGTGAATTTCACGACTACTGGCTGCATCCTGCTTCTGGCGACGCCGGACAAGGTATTTTACAATAAGTACATATACTCGAGTGACCTGACTGCGTTCTACATCAACCCGAACATCCCAGTCTGCATCAATCCCGGAGTACTGCATTTCGCTCCTCTGAGAACAAAGGAGGAGGGCTTCAGATGCATGGTGATCCTGCCAAAGGGAACCAATGAGCCGTTATCCAAAATGCCCAATCCGATCCGAGATGATGAAGAAGGGATCCTCTGGATGAAGAACAAGTGGCTGATCTGTCACCGCGATTCTCCCCAGGCGGAGAAAGGTGCATTCGACGGGATCAGCGGAAGGAACATTCAGATCAGGATATAGTTTCCAAAAACAAAACGGTGTGACCTGCACACCGTTTTTCTATTAATCGGATTTTTGTCACACCGTGAACTCATGGGTCCCGGGTCCTGCGGACTCCGTCCTTCCGTCCGGCAGCCTGATGTCGGCTTCGCAGTTTGAAGGGACTGTTACCGTGAACACGGTCACGCCTTCATGTCTTTTCCACCCGCTCTTTATCGTGCCGAATATGCTGTCGTAGGAGGCTTCAGCCATGGTGAAGCTTCCTCCCGGCTGAGGAGAAACGGTGAACCGGTTCTCACCCGCTACCCGGATGCCGCACATGGAAGTGAACAGCCATTCCACCAGAGCTCCTTTGGAGTAATGGTTGAGTGAGCCGAGCCCGGCACCCTGGGTGTTGAAGGGACCGTCCCAGTTCTCCCATATCGTTGTGGCCCCGTTTTTCGGCATGGAGAGCCAGCCGGGGATCTCTTCGTTCTCAAGGAGCCTGTAGGCGTACTCCGGATCCATATCTGCCAGCACATACAGGATGAGAGGGGTAGTGAGGAACCCGGTCCCGAGCCGCCATCTGTAGTTGTCCAGCGCCTTTATGAGGCGCTTTTTTGCGTATTCCGTCTGTTCCCCGTCAAGAAGATCCATGAACAGGGGGCGGGCCAGTTTTGCCTGGCGGTCCGTATCGAGGGAGAATTTCTTCGTCTTGACGAGTTCCCGGTATCCGGATCTGACTTTCTCCGCATTTTCATGGAACAGACCGGTATCCTCGGTTCTGCCGAGCAGGGAGGCGATCTTTTCCATATGCCGGAGCATGTATACGATATATGCCGTGGTCTCCTCCGGATGGGGATTTATGAAATCCTTTATACTGAAAGGGTTCACGTCCGAGGGCTCCGCCCACTCGCCGTAGGACTGTCCGTAGTTCGATATCGAGCGTGAGCCTTTCAGACCGATCCCTGTGGGTACTGAGGTGAGGTACCATTTTCCCACCGTCTTTATCTTGTACAGCGCAAACCGACGCATGTTATCGTAAGTATCCTCAAGGATCCGCCTGTCTCCGTACTGGCTGTATATAACCCAGGGGATAAGGACGCCTGCGTCGGACCAGCCGGCGGAGCCGTCCATGGTGTTCATGTACGGATCCACTCCTCCTACGGGGGCTATCTGGGTGAAGTTGCCGTTTCTGTGCTGGGCGTCGATCAGATCGTTCTCGTATTTGCGTGCGAAAGGCGCGAAGCTGAACAGATAGCTTGCGGTGCGGGCGAATATCTGGGCGTCCCCGGTCCATCCGTGGCGTTCCCTGGTAGGACAGTCGGTAGGAATATCCAGGTGGTTGCCCTTTGCAGACCATACGGTCGCATCGAAGAATCTGTTCAGAAGCTCGTTCGAGGACTCGAACCGGCCGGTCTGCTCCAGGTCGGAATAGACAGCGATGGCCGTGAAATCACCTGGAGAGAAGGGAACTTCCGTCTCGACCAGGGCATACCGGAATCCGAAGACCGCGAATCTGGTCTTATACTCGTTCCTTCCCTCGGCGCAGGTGTAGTCCACCTGCTGGAGAGGAGTGATGAATCCCTTTCTCTTGAGCTGGATGTTCTCCTGGGTGAATTCGCCGTTTGCGTCGAGCATCTCTCCGAAACGGAGAAGGATGCGCTGCCCGACCCTGGCATCAAGTGAAAACGATACGTAGCCTGCTATGTTCTGTCCGAAGTCCAGCACGGTCTTGCCGGAAGGGGTCGTGATCAGAGACGGCTTGAAGGTCTCGTGCTCGGTGACGGGGACGTTGTTTGATGCAGACGGTATGACGCTGTGTTTCGTAACTTTTGCATGACCATTGTATAACGGGGAGCGGAAGGCCTCGACGGTCTCCCCGTCCTTGTTGTCCGCGAAACGGACCGGACCGTCATCGGACCACTGCCAGCTCTCATCGGTGGCCACCGTGTCCCTGTGGCCGTCCGCATATGTTATTTCCAGCTGGGCCAGGAGCTTCGTCTCCGTACCGTACTGGTTCTTTCTTCCCCAGGCTCCGGTGGAACCTCGGTACCAGCCGTCCGCCAGCTGCACCGTCAGCTCGTTCTCACCTTCGCTTACCTGCCCGGTCACATCGTATGTCTGGTACTGGACGCGCTTGCGGTAATCCGTGTACCCCGGGGCCATCACGAAATTTCCCACCCGTTTTCCGCCGAGCTGCGCTTCGTAGAGCCCGCAGGCGGTTATATATAGCCTTGCGCTCACGGCTTCCCTGCCGACCTCGAATGTTTTGCGGAAGCAATCGACGGGGTAGCGCTCCTTTCTGTTTACGGCATAATCACCTGTTATCCATTTTGCTTCCCATGATGATATCCCGGTCTCAAAGAACGCTTCGCTCCATTCACCGGCCTCACCGTTCTCGTCCCAGAGACAGATCTTCCATACGACCCGTTCCCGGTCACGGAGCTTTTTCGGATATTCGGCGCGCATGGATGGACTCTCGACTTTACCGCTGTCCCAGCTGCCTGAAACAATCCGGTATGTGGTCTGCCTGATCCCGCCCTCGCAGTTCCACATGAGACGGGGCCGAGAAAAATCGACGCCCAGCGGGTCTATAAGATATTCTGTCCTCAGCCTTACTGCTTTCATCGAAAAAATAGCAAGGACACCCCTTCCTCTACAGGTGGGGGAGGAATTGCTTCCTTACAAAAGCTTTTAGGCTTCTCCCTGCTTCCTCCTTCTTTCTGTAAGTATGGTTTTTGCGTGTTCCAGCAGTTGTATGTCTCTGACATTCGCAGATGAATGAATCTTTTTTCCGTCAAGCAGACGCA
>JAEEGL014289326.1_pt1 | contig 22515 bp, 19 predicted proteins | sample 9134231 | NCBI WGS metagenome assembly JAEEGL01 (sample SAMN16246548, study PRJNA631951) | gut metagenome | biome: gut microbiome; feature: rumen; material: fiber-attached | host: Bos | place: Iran: Karaj | collected 2018-10
AATGTTTGGATGGGACACGTATCTGAAGAAGAACAGTTCGCTTTTAGACAATCATGTGCATGCCAGCAGCTACAGGAGCATACTACTGAACTGTCAGGACATTCATATTGACAACAGGGAGAAGTAATTGAAAAACGCTTCCATCATCCTGAATCAAATAATGCTGTTGCATCTATCGTTCAACTTCTACCTGAACGGACAATATATGATGGCATCGGACTATATGGACTACAGGGATATGAATATGGAACCACCCGAGGGCAGTGAAAGTTGGATTGCCCCTTACGCCCAAGAGGCATTCGATGAATTCATCAAGCCTCATCCGAGGCTGGCGGAGTTTATCAGGGAACATTGTTGTTTGGATATTACTTAAATTTGCTTACGGCTTAGGTGCTTAGTTGCTTAATAGGTTAGTTGCTTAATGGCTTAGTAGCTTAATAGTTATGATAAAGAAGATTGTTCTCAAAGATATAGCATCATACGACCACGATGGAGTGACCTTCGCAGACTTGCAGAAGGTCAACTTCATATATAAAAAAGAGGATTTGAAGCCTAACGAAAGGATTCGCTTCTTTATGTCGAGAAGAAAGACGGGAGAATATTTCACGAAGATGGAATACGTGGAGGCATTCGAAAAGAAGCCGTCGAAAGGAACGGCACAGAACGACTTGCTGCTGATGTTGAAACTTGGGCTGTGTGAGAAGGAGGGTGATGGACCCTCGACAAAGTATAGGTGGAATTGATTTTTGACCAATTTTGACCGATTTTTGACGTAAATCAATAATAATTATCGTGTTGTGATTTGTTTGTTTGATATTCGATTGACCGATAATCGGTCAAAACAGTGTCTGTTAAGAAGTGTTACCAGCCAAGGCCTCGTCTCGGCTCAGGATGAATATGGATCTTCGCAATTCTCCTGAGGACAAGAGCCAGCGGCTGTTGAACGCTATTGAGCCCGGTGCTGATATACCTATTTATCGACATCATACAAAAGACGAGTCGTTTGTGTTTTTGTAATTGTCCTATGCCAAGAAGATGGTGTATATGGCGTGAACATTCCCAAAGGAGTTTGGCACAAATTGGAGAGCCTTGAACCCTCCAGCGTGATTTTTGAATGCAAAGAAGGACCGTTTGTGCCGCATGAGGTGGAAGGGATACTTACGCTACGCTGATTTTCGTTTACCGACAAAAACAATACTATTGTCACTATCGGCATCAAGCCTTCGCGTCCCGAAACGGGTTACGGCTATGTGGAAGCCTTGCCGGCCGTTGACGGTGAAATCTGCGGGGTGAAAGCCTTCAAGGAGAAGCCCGACCATGAGACGGCTTTACGATATGTGGAGGCTGGCAACTATCTCTGGAATGCCGGCATCTTCGTGTGGAACGTGGAGAAGATTTTCGCCGACTTCGGCTGGAGCGACATCGGCAACTGGGCTCACTAAGGACGCCGAAGACGCCCGCAAGGTCGTCCTCCAAGGCCTCGACAACTACATCGTGAGCGAAAAGAACGGCCAAATCCTTGTGTGCAAGAGGAGTGAGGAGCAGCGGATAAGGGAGTTTTCGGGGGAGTGAAGATTTATCTCAGCGTATGCTGAAGGCGATTTGAGGCGCCTCAATTTTGAGAAAGGAAGATGGCAATCACTGGAGCGCATGGCAACAGGCTCAGTATTGATGGAAAGCAAAGATGGGTGGTGAGAGCCGGTGAGGCCTGAGGAGTTGTTCTCATTATAAAGACAAAGACTTGAAAGCATGTAATTATTGAAGGGTATTTGGTAATATTCCAATTATCTGCATTGGCCAAGATGGAAATGAATTCACAGAATCCGACATATGCAGTCATTAAATATTTCGTGATGATGGGTAAGCGAACAACGCCTAATCCAGTGGCTGTTTTACCCCCATCATTTGTGAATCATAACTTGTTGCAGAATCTAACCAGACTACCACATAATGTATATCATTATCTGGAGGGTTGTAACTATCTCCAGCGGGTATTATGGTCTGGTGCACAGACCGCACTGCATGTGGATTTCGTTTTCAATGACTCTATCATGGATCCGTCGTTTCAAGCGTTTCTTAGCAATGGCCTTAATGTGTTCTTGATTTGCTCTGACAGCGATGAAGATCTTATAGAAATGAACATTGATTTATCGCGTATTTGTCCGAAGAATTGTTTGTTCTGGGTTGAAGAGAACAAAAAGAATAAATTCTTGATGCCCAATACAATTACAAGTGGTGAAGAGTTCTGGGATTTTCTATTTGATTATTCTGAGCCCCTGATGGATTCTGTTGATGACCCCTTGTGTGTCCCCCTATGTACAGGGAGTGTGGCTTTTCCTTATTTCAAGCCAGCCAATATCACTTTCTTCACGCTATCATCGGCTTTAGGCAATTGGGGCGTAGGTACGAGAATAAATGCACAAGCAGAGAAGGTGCATATTGCAGAGAACACATACGCATCACTTGGCAATATGCAAGGATGGGCTAGACAGGAGAAGTGTGTGGATATAATCGGCCAACTATACAGCTTGTGTCACGAGGGGTATAAGACATCCCCTGCACCAGTTCCTGGGTTCAGTGACCAGAATTACCCACCCTTGCTAATAGCAGCGCCTTTCACGACAAAAGATGTGAGAGAAATAATCAAACTCATGTCGCGTGAGGTTGTAGAGTTGAAGGCTGTCGACAAAGTAATGGAATTGGAACAAACTCCAAACTATTGCTATGATGTGGATGCGACTGAGATGGGCATTAGTTTTGAAAAGATGAACCAATTTATCAATGCATTCCATACTAATCGGTTGGATTTTATTGATATTTCAGCCAGCCTGCATTGTTCATTCCGCTTCTCACCTTATTTGCGATTGCCTCTTGTTTGCAAGAGCGTGAATGCCGAGTTGTCTTATGTGAGTGCTAAGAACAATAGCAGGTTGGCTTATTCAAAAGACCCGTTGGCATACAACAACGCAATTCATAAAATTGGTGCTATATTGGAGAATAAGCTTCTTGCGACCAAGACGAAGAAGGTGTTGGAGCGTATGCCAGCCCAAGTGGTGGCCATAACGGATTTGCCGATAGAGTGGATGGAAGTGGATGGTGTTCCTTTGGGATTCAGCCATGATGTTTGTCGATTACCAGAAACTCCTGCCTCAAGTTTGCTGACACATTATGTGATTTCAAAATTTTCATCCCATTACAAAATACCGGCCGACATCTTGAGTAAGACGCTTTTAGTGTATGGTTGTAGGGATGATAATTTCAAAAAGTGGCAAGACACGGCAGATATTGCAGCACAATCTTTGGGTGCAAAGTCAGTAATATGCCAGAGTCTGGATGAATTTGAAGCGGCTGTGAAGATGCATAGGCCTGAACTAATGATTATTGATACGCATGGCGGCACAGACTTGCAAACTCATCAGAGCTACATTATGATGGGGAAAGAAAAGGTGTATCCGAAAGAGATTGCTGAAAGAGATATTTTTGCGCGAATGATATTCATTTCGGCTTGCAATACGGCTCCTTGCTATAATGATGTGAACACGGTAGGTAATGGGTTTCTGGAGGCTGGAGCGTCGGCTGTCACATCATCCTATCTACCATTGGACGTGGATGAATCCTCGATTCTTTATATCCGCATAATGAACCAACTAAATATGGCGGCAAAGGAAGGACTTCATCGTAATTGGCTCGCTTTTATTTCTCATATCCTTAGGACTTCATTTATTATGACTCCGTTAGTTTTATCAGCTAATGAAGGCAAAGTGATAGACCCTATGCTAATGGGGAAGTTGAGCACTATCTCGATGGTTTTTGAAAACAGGGCCGACTTATACAGAAAACTAAGAAACGGGGAGGAAGTTGAAGGTCTGCAATATGATTACTCGAAAGCCGTGCCTCACTATTTGATGTACACTACAATTGGTCGTGCAGATCTAATTGAGTTTGAAGTGTCAGCGAAAAAAAGACATGAGGTGTTTGAGAAGATGATGGCAAATTAATTTATCTGCGAAATGAAACCTGAAGTTAAGATTCTAGCACTTGATACCATAGAGTTGCTAGTTCAAACTGCTCAAATCCCTTTCAAGAATGGATCATCGATAGTTTGTCGGTTGGTTACAGGAAAGAAAATTGATAATCAGGGTGATGTAAAGATAACAGGTTATGAAGTGACAGAGGTTTATAAGTTTTTTGAGAATGACACACCAATCGAAACTCCTGAAGGTCGTCGCAAACGTCAGATACAAGAGGCTGAAAAGAGTCAAATGAGTTTGTTTGGTGCAGATGATTTTAATTAAATAAAGAGTATAATTGTCGATTAGCAGCTTTTTGATGAATTGGCGGCAGAATGGACCATATGAGCTGACTGGGGAAGATGGGGTGATAGAACGCTTGAAACAATGAAAAGAGAAAAACAATGGCAGTACGAGTAGGCAAACTCTCTAAAGAGTTACATATCAGGTTGACTGCGCTAAAAAGCATTTTGGATGCTTTGGGGTACAAGGAGGATTTCTATTCTCTTAACACGAAGGTTCCTGATGATATAGCCGTCCTTGTGAGAGGACTTTGCACTGATAATACTGACCTTTTGAAACTGGTTCGGATAGCTGCTGATAATGGCGTATATGGCTTTCAAACAGACATCCCCGTGTTGAAAATAGTTGATTCTATAGATTTGGATTCTTGTAGCCATACATGGGGAAATACGAGCGAGATAAAGGAAAGCCATAACGAACCTTTTACTATCCCACCTCTGCAATACAGCGAGAAACAAAATTTCTGGATCAGTGAACTGGTATTGTTGTCACCTAAGAATGAGGTTAACGACATCAGTTTTGGTCCATTTGAAGAAGATGAAAAGCAACCATTGTTCTCTGTGTTTATTGGTACCAATGGCGCTGGTAAGAGTATGTTGATGAAGGAGATTGTGGATTTCTTCATGGAATTGCATACTTGCGTTGACGGAACAGAACAACGGATACCATCTGCCAATAAGGGGAGACTGAAAGGCATTAGGTATCATATAGATGGAGTTGATTGTGAAGTCATTAGACTGGAGAAGAACTATTTTGCAAAGATTGATGGGTATTTTCGTTCATTAAAGGACTTGCGCCTTCCATCAATAGTGGCTTGCCATTTCGGCGCATTTGATAAACTTCCAGTGCAGACAATTAATGGCTTTTCACAAACCCGATATGATGTGCCTTACTATAAATATGTTGGTGCTCATGTGAATGGGAGCATGATTTCATCTTCTGCCATTGCTTTTAGATTGTTATTTGCGCTGGATGAGCGGATGGATAAACGGCAACGTCAGAATATTTGTTCAATTTTGGATTTCATAGGATATGATCACAAGATATCTCTATCGTATACATTCGTTCAAAAGGCCAAGAAAAATGGTGTGGTGAGGGATGTGATTGCTCGGCGAGTAGAAAAGGATAAGGAATACAATGGTTTAAGCAAACAAGAAAAGAACAGTAAAGTAAACCAACTCTATAACTTCTATAAAACAAAAACATCAACCGACAAAACACGTTTTAATTATTATATAGATTTTGATAGAGACTATTCATCAGAAGGATCACATGAAGAACTAAAATGTATTTACAAGTTGAAGCAATGCGATATGGTGAGTTCTGCAAGTGTGATATTTCACAAACAAGGCGTAGATATTACGTCGGAAGATATGAGTTCTGGTGAGTTTGCAATGCTTTCAACAGTGTTGAGTATATCTGCTGCAGCAAATGATCCCCATACGTTGATACTGCTCGATGAGCCGGAGTTAAGCCTTCATCCGAACTGGCAGATGACATTAATTGATAACCTTGACAAGGCACTTACAAGTCAAGTATGTCATTTGCTGATAGCAACCCATAGCCATATGTTGGTGTCTGACTTACCGTTAAAACGGTCGTCCGTTACCCATGTGGAGAAAGACGATAACGGCAGCCTGAAAGCAACCACAATAACTGAAAGCACATACGGATGGAGCGCGGAAGAGGTCTTGTTAAAAGTGTTTAAAACGGCCACGGACAGGAATAGATATTTCGGTGAGCGTATCGGAAAGTTGCTTGAACGAATGGGGGATAATACTATCTCTCCGAAGGAGGTGGTAGATGAATTAAAGGAGCTTCAAGAAATATCAATGCACCTAAGCGATATTGACCCAATGAAGACCATATTAAATACTATTGTTGAGGCATACAATTGATAGGCTATGACTGCTGAAGAGGATTTTATAGTACAGGAACCATATCAGCCTACTAAAGAAGAAAAGCAGGCTATAGCAGAGTTAGAAGCCAAAGGACTGAACGCTAAGGACTGGGATTCAAAAAAGAAATTTATCAAGAGTTTCAAGGAGAATCTTAGGGGTGATATGTATAAGAAACAAAACAAAAAATGTGCTTATTGCAGAATCCATGTTCCATTAGCTTGTGTGTCTATGCATCGGGAACATATTGTGTATAAGGATGATCATCCGCAATGGATGTTCCTGACGGAAAATCTTTGTGTGGCATGTCCAACTTGTAATGAATTTAAAGGAACTACAGAGGTGCTGGATGAGCCACAGACAACAACTTATCCAAAAGAAAGTGCAGGATTCAAAATAATACACCCCATGTACGATAGGTACTCTGAGCATATAGAGTTGGTAGGAGATGTTCTGTATAAAGGGAAGACCAACAAGGGAGTGTTTACAATAGAAACATGCCATCTATATAGAGTGGATTTGGCAGAAGAGCGAGTGGATATGAAAAGGTATGCTGAGAATAAAGGAAAAATCATTGCTGAGTTGATAAAGCTCCTAAAGATGCCTAATACGTATGTTGATGATATGGAAAAGTTTAAAAAGATTGTAACGAAAGCGGTGAATGAGTATAACAAGAAACAAGGGATGGTAAACGGTTGATGAATCATGTGTCAAAGGAAGAATTAATGGTTCATAATTCCATTTTTTAGTGTGAGTAAGATTGCTTGAGGATCAGGTCGTCCTCGTCTGAATATAGAGGCGTGGAGGGCCTGATTCGTTTATATTAATTTCCCCTTTTTAAGGAATTATTGTTATGGATATTTCACGTATTCAAGTTCTCCTTGCCCAGACCAGAGAAGCGATCGCAAGGGGCGACCGCGAACTTGCTGAGCGCGTTGGGTGGGATTTGGCTCAGGCTTGTGAAAAAGACTATGATGTTAAAACCGAGGAGGATTATACGCCCCCATTGGCAAAGCTTCAGTATGAGGTAATGTCCGTAATGCTTGATCTGCACATTATGCGGGGCGACCCTATTGACATTGCCATTAGAGGTGGACAAATACTGAAAAAGTTTAAGGATGATTATGAGCATCTAAAGAACTGGACGAAGGAAGACTGGAGACCGATCGTTGAGATCGTCATTAAAACACGAAAGGCGACGGATGATTATTTTTACAGAGAGACTATAGAAAAAAGGCCCAAAGAGCCAGAAAGAACACCAGAATGCCAATGCTTGCTGTGCAGAAAGAACAAGGCTGATAAAACGGGTTCTCACCTGGTGCCTCATCTGCTGATTGGCCAAACGTTCTCTTATGATGGAAGTGATGAGCGTGACAAGGTGATCGTGGAGGAAGCCAGTCTTGCCGGAGGTGCAAGAAACCGTTATTTTGGAAGGCAAGTGTATGATGATACGGTGCAGGAGCTGTTGGGAAGAAGTTTTACGGATGATGAGCTTGAATCGGAGATAAAGAAACCTAATGCACTGACACGTGACTATGTGTTTTGCCATGATTGCGAGGATAGGTTCGGCGTGATTGAATCCTATTATGCCGAGATCAAGGATGATAATATTAACAAATATTCCACACAAGTGCCTTATTTGTTCTGGCTTTCGGTTGCATGGCGTATGTCGGTAGGTGGAATGGGATTCAAAATGACTACCGGGCATGAAGAGAAGTTGAGGAAAGTGCTTGACAGAGCTTTGGCCCTCAAGCGTGAAGACTTGGTTTTGGAGCAGAGCAAACTTGGACATTGTGCTTACACGTTACAACGAGCCAATGACACTCGCGATGAGACATTGGGAATCTTGGCCGTTCATACGCCAACGAAACCCTATCTGGCGTTGATAGGAAATCTTCTTTTCCGCTTCTTTACGAGTGAATCGGCGGCCATCTCATTCGGAAAGAAAAACGGGTGGACTACGGAAGAACTGAATACAGGGAGGAGTCCGGAAAAGGTGACGGAAATTTCATTTATTGATTTCTGGCGGGCCAAACGTGAGATATTAGACGCCAACTATGAGGATGAGCGCGATATCTGGAATCTGGGTCAGCCTCGTAATAAAACATTGAGTCGTTATGAGGCTATCCGAGGGGATGCGTTCGATCCAGAATACAACATCATCCCCAACTGGTTGAATACTTATAACGACAGGGTTATGATGGAGCCTCGTGCCGTACGAAAAATTCGTGAATGGTGCGAAAAGAATCCTGATAGCATCACCGTCGAGGCCTTGTCTGCTGGAACTGGCTATTCCCTTGAAGAATTAGCCTATATTCTTCATTATTGGAAAGGTAAATGCAAAGAGCAAGAGAAAAAGCAGAAACGTACACAAAAAATGGCTCCGATGATGGATTATTTGCTTGATTTGTTTTAGACCAACACGATCGTTAATTGACCTCCCAGCAGCTTGGTTCGGAGATGAATTTGATCCAATGTCTCCATATTAGGTATAGTTTCGTGGTTAAACTTTCAGTTAGCTATCCTTGACAAGTGAATTATTTGTAGTATCTTTGCAAAACAATGCCAAATAACAAACACATGATGGTGAAGGCCGTCAAGGAGCTCGAGAGCGGCGTTAGCGTCGAGGTGGTGGCCAGGGAGCATGGTATATCGAAGGCCACCCTGTATCAATGGAAGTCGAAGTACAGCGGGATGGACGTCATCGAAAAAAAACTCTAGAGCCCGAGGTCAAGAGGGAGTTGGCAGGCGTCATCGTGGAGGAGTACGAAGTTCCGCGAGCTTAACGTCATCGACGACAACGACCGGGTGGCCGTGGCCCAGGAGGTCTCGATGTCCTTCCCGTCGCAGAGAGTGATCAGAACGTTGGAGAAGGTAATATGGCAGAACGGGAAGCCCAACAACATAAGGTGCGACAACGGTCCCGAGTTCATCTCAAGGGACTTCCAGGAGTGGTGCCATGGCAACGACATACAGATACTGTTCACCCAACCGGGGAAGCCGACCCAGAACAGCTACATCGAGCGCTTCAACGGAAGCTACCGCAGGGCGGTGCTGGACGCATACATCTTCCGCACCATCGATGAGGTGAGGCGGAAGACCGGAGAATGGAATGTGTACTACAACTACGAGAGGCCGCATGAGAGCCTCGGTAACATGACTCCGATGGAGTACTCTAAAAGAAGCGCGGTCAACGACCCCGACGTTGCCGACCGGCTATGCGAAGGTGGCCCCTGTCATCCGTTCGGTCAAGGCTATACAAGCGTCCTTCGGACGGCCTTGACAGAACGTCCGAAGAAACAACGTAAATTTACGAGAGAAGTTGAAACTCAAACCTAAATCAATTATATTGGCAGTCTAGTTTTAGGCTGTCCTAAAAAGGGGAAGTTTACAATAGCACTTGTCCATTTCTTTTTGCAATGAAGGATTACCGCTAAACCAATTCTTTATCAGCGGAACATTCCCTGCAACATAAGAAATGGCAAGACCGATTACCATATCATCAATTCCCATCATAGACCCATATATTGTGTTTATTAATATTCAGAACCCCCGTTTTTGCTGGCGGGGGAGAATCTCGTCATAAGGCGAACTACTTTTTGAGCTTGTCATAGATTGTGTGTATTTAGCCACCTTTCTGTATGCCTTAAGATTCTACTGTAATCAAAGCCCTTAACCTTGGTATCGCCTCTTTTGCAAATTTGTTCCCAGGCTCCAACATAAGCCAGAAATTGGCCTTGCCGATGAGCGACCGTATGTAGGTTGAGAAACTATCGTAATTTCCTTTGGGCCTGGCCCCAATACCGTATTTTATCATGTAGTAGATCTCTTGCTCATACCCTCTGCGTTTCTCTCGCGGCAGCCTCATCATACCATTTCTCAAAGCCACACCTGTCAATATCTTATTGTCCTGTTCTTTATACAGCCTCACCTTCTTTTCGTTGACGGCGAAACCGCAGTCTTCTATGATGGCTGTGGCATACTTGATAAAAGCCACTGGAATGTCGTCGCCAGAGAAGGATATGTCGTCAGCATATCTCGTGTATCTTAACCCGAAATGCTTTGCCAAGCGATAGAGCCTCTTGTCCATTATCTTGGCGATGATGTTACTCAACACCGGACTTGTCGGGGCACCTTGCGGCAGTTCTTCGTCTAGGCAGCACAATGTTGCCAGCAGCCAACTCACGTTCTTGGTGTAGCCGATGTTTTTGAACACCTGCACTACCTTATTAATCTTTATTGAGGGGAAGAAATCCTTCAAGTCCAGTTTCAACAAGCACTTGTTCTCAACGTGCTTCTTCGCATTGGTCACTATCGACTTTCGCGGCATGAACCCGTGTGCGCATCCATGAACATATTGTTTCTTCAACACATTCTCATAGATCCACCCCTGTATGGTTTTCAGCGTCGGGTACGGAGCACGAATCTCTCTCATGCCTCCCGACCGCTTCTTGATTTCAAAGGTGCGGTAAAACTTCTCTGGTGCATTGACGACGGCAAACAACGCCTTGTTTTCGACGCCGAGCATTTTGGCCAGATGCTCCGCGTCGAAAATAACACAAGCCCTGTGAGAAAGCAAATTCCCAACATAACCTATCAAGGCTTTACGCAAATCGTCAGTCATCGGGAAACCTTTGTAGTATTCCCGCCACTGCTGAAAAACCGCGTTGTTTACTTTTATTGATTCCATAATTGAAAAAGGAGGGCGAGGCATTGAACTACTTTCTTTGGATTCCCGCTGTTAGCGCGGGCGCTAACAGCCATGCAAGTGTACACTTGCATGAGTGATAGCGCATGGCGCTATCACTGGGTAATATATAGCCTCAGCTATCGAAGCGACTTCACTTCTAATTGCTAGTTTCTTTTTTGCCTGCACCCTCCATGATTTGTTTCATTGCACCAATCGATGGCATATAGGGTTCGTTTATCTCCACCGTACCGCTACTCCATCTTGTGAAAAAGTCCTCGTAATAATTTGTTTCTCCGAATCCTTCTTCTGCATTCTCCTCCACTTTGGCAACCGCTTCCCTACCTGCATCGGTAATCGCTATCCATTTCTCTTCGGTCAATGTCAGGCAACCCTCTTCCAGCAGCGATGTCAGCGCATCCATCAGCTCTTCCAATCCGATGTCGAGTTTTTCCATCAAAGCTGTGGGCAGCAGGTTGTTTTGCACTGCTTCCTTAAGGATCCGATATTTCAATTGCTCAGTAACCATCTTGCACCCGTGTGAAAACTGATTTGCGGTTGGAGCCATCCTGATGCTTGTTCCACCAGAATATGGGGAACACGCTGTTGGGGATATTTCCAAACTGCCTGCAATACAACGACTCGGCACGTCCGTAGCCAAATCTGTGGTCTTCGAGTCGAGCCGAGCCACTGGCCTCACCCAATAATGATTCCAGATAATCCATTGACGCTATTCTTTTATGCAACAGATCATCGTGATAATGCTCTGTAATACCCTTATGCATCACTTTACAGCAATACACAGGGATGCCTTTGCTCTTGCAATAGGCCACGCCTTCATCCATCCCAGCCATGAAATAAAAGCCGATAGTGGCATCAGCTAAATGACGTTTCATGAAATACCCATATCTGCCTACCACCGTTTTTCCCGACCCGATAAAATCATCAACCACCACGAAATGCCGATACCCTTTCTTTTTATAAAGCCATTCTATATCCTCAAAGCAAACAGCGGAATAGGTATGTTTGAAACCGCCTGTCATTTTGATGGCCATCTTCAATTCATTGATAAGGGCTTGCGAGCCGTCAGCATCAGTATCGTTTTTGGTTCGCATCACGCACAGTGCAGTATGCTCACCTTCTGCCTCGTTTTCCATGATGTTCTGTGCCATCTGGCAGAGTAAATCATAGCTCCTTGCATTGTCAACGATATTTTCGTTCAGCTGCTGGAACATTTCCACCACAAGGTCATAATCCTCCTGACTGTGGCACGACTGCAATAAATTAACGACAGCTTCACTATCAGTCCACTTGTGCTTAGACTGCGGAAACACCATTTTATTCTGGCCACTGATAGCAAGAGCTGCTACTATTGCGTCGTTTATATCCATTATACTTCTCTTTAATCTTTATCAAAATATAGCGTATAGTATTCTTTCCCACTGGCCTTATCAACACCCTTTTCAATCTCTGCATTAGGATTCAACACTTTCACTTCGAAATCATTGCCTAACCGCAGCACGTTCATTCTTGTCACAGGTTTTCTGTTGGCAGCTTTGGCAATCACAGTCACCTCTTCGGCAAAACCACCATTTTCTTCCTCATAGGAACGTCTGAAATCCTCAAAGTCTCGCTTCTGCTCATCAGTGTCAAACAACTTGTCTGCCAACTCATCGACACGAACAACCTCCTCAGTTTTCAAGAGTTCAACGGCCCTCTTCGCCACAATCGCCCCTTCCATCACAGATTCTTCTTTAACAATCTTGCTATAGTCCGTGAGCATTTCGGTCAGCTTGGCTGTCTGGTGATAGTCGTCGTCGCAATTGGTCACATGCAGAAAGTTGTCAGTCCAATACTGTGCATCAGTCCCGTTGTTGACGTTGTCAACCGTTCCCACTACATATCCATTCTCACGCTCCATATTCAGCACAAGACATCCCTTGTCAAGACCTTTTAATCCCGTACCGTACATGGTTCTCGCAGTTATCTCCAACCCATCATTATCTGTTGCCAAAAACGGGTCTTTTTTCTCTGATTTTAGGATAGCAACAGCGTCAACCAACTGTTTCTTGTATTCGCACTGTGCCAGAAGCACGTACAACTCACCATTTCTGATATTCGGGTGCAGGCTCTGGTCATAAAGGAAGGTGGCTATATTCACCGATTGCTTTAGGAATGCCTCATTATCATTAAATATTTTCGACACAAACTGATATACAGGATTCAATTCCACAGATTCAACATAGCTAAAACATTTTAAGTCGTCCATCAAAAACGATTTCTCTATCAGCTTGGTCATAAAATCACGCGAATCGCTGACATCAGCCAACGTTGTGGCTGCCGATAGTCCTTCGCCTCTTGTTTTATTTCCTACCACCTGGATGGTGGCCATTTTAATCTCTTTTACTTTTATCTGACTCATTCTGCCACATATTTAGGTATTAAACCATAATCACGATCCTCAGTGAAAACATATCGTGTTTCAAAATAATCTAAATCTTTCCAATATTCAGGATCAGCATGTTCCACCATAATAATTTGAAAGCCTTTATCCTCACCCACATTCTGGCCCATAAAGCTGTTTATCAACCTGAAAGCCTCTTCCAATCTGCTACGGTCATCGGTTTTTGCTATGGTCAAATCACCCGCTTCTTGCCGTCTTCTGCTATTGTTCCCATAATAGGGAATGCTAGGCTGGTCAATAAACAGAAAACTCGGCACAAACGAATGTTCCCTACTGCACAGATACTGATGAAGACCAAGGAAGAAGCACAAGTGCATAAACATGAAGTTCGACTTACTGCCAATATTGCGAATCGGGAAAGCCTCATCGGGTCTTTGTAGCTTCAGTCGCACATTCTTCTTGTCGAAGATAACCTCACAATTTCTGTAGGAAATTGACATGCCCGTCTGGTCATCATAATAACTCTTTACGTCTTTCAAAAATGCCTTTTCTGTGTTCTCATTTTCCTTGGTAACAATTTCAAGGTCTTTGGCATCAGTAGCATATTGGTCTTTCAACTTGTTGTATTTCAAGTCACCAATATATTTCTCTTCTTTTTTCTCCAAGCCCTTTATCTGCTCAGCCAGCGTAACCAGTTTGACAAGCATATTCGGATCAAAAACATAATCTATGGCCTCTTGGTGTTCCTTGATTTTTGCCGACACCTGATTATACTCTTCTTTCAGTTTCTGAAGATTGGTCTCAAACTCTGGCGGCAATTCGTCAGGTTTCAACGTATTCTTCTTAGAAGCTGTAAAGGCTTCTTCCAACGAGGCAAACAAGGCGATGGAATCCTCACTCATCACTTGTCGGTTCAGATATTTCTCAAGATATTCAAAGGGTTTCAAGCTGTCTTCCACTTTCTTTGCATATCTGATGGCCCTGTTGTATTCGTATTTCAGTTTCTTATAACTGTAAATCTCAACCTTAAGTTTCTGCTGTCTGTCTGATAGTTCTGCCAACTCTTTCAGTTTAGCGTGGCTACGCTTTATCCGATTAAAATGATCAACAGCCTCTTTTATCCGAGCCAAAACCACCTCCGTGTCAAAAGCCTCACTTTCGTCAATTAACCCAATTGCTTTGGCTGTTGCCAACACTGCATTATACTTCTTTTCGTATGCTTGCCTGTTCTTCTCGTCGTTGATTTTATTCCGATCTTCCTTCTTGATGCTTTCATCCAGTGTCTTCACCTTTTCTGTCAGTTCTGCCTCTTTCTTCTCATCTGCCCCAAGGCTGATTTTCAGAATGCGCGAGTCAAAACCTATCATATCATCGTCATCAAAGAACAAGGTATCCAAATATCGGTTTGCCGTCGCAATAATTTCCTCAGTCAGGAAATTCAGCAACAGGGTATGCCTGAATGTCAGGGCCAACTTTTTCTTGTTGTCTCCCATCAGTATTTGCGGTATGGCGAATTCCTTGTTCAAGTAGTCAAGTACATCCTGTCTTTTCACCTCTGGCGTAGGCCGTGGGTGACTGCCCTGTGGAAACTCATCCGTGTCCTTTGCCCAATAAATGTCCTGGTTTATCCTACCGTTGAATGGTGACTTCCTTGCCACCACATAGTCGCGACCATTCAGATGGAATGAAAGGCCATACCAGCTCACATTATTATTGATCACATCATCCACAATGGTCGATTCCTGCGCCATTAAACAATAGTCGATTATTCGCAGAATGGAGGACTTACCCGTAGAGGAATCCCCCGTGACGACATTCACCTTGTTAGGATGAAATTCATAGTCCTGCGGCTCAGGATGATTGTTAAACCAAAGCCTTATCTTCTTGATGTAAAAGTTCATACGTCAATCCACATTTGATGATACAGCACATCGGTGTCTATACTCTCATACTTGAAAAAAATCTCATTTATATCCGAAAGCACCTCTGTCAGCAACTCACAATCTCCTCTCTCTATTTCTTCACACAATCTCAGCCCATTTTCAGTGACTTCAAGTTGGTTGCCGTTTCTGCGCAGACAACCTCCTTCTGTCAGCATTGTCATACTATTGACAATAACCCCCAGCAGGTCGCCATTCAACTGTCCATAAATCGCCATCAGAGTCTTGGTATCGTTTGCCGGTGTTTGCATAGCCTTCTTTCTGAGATTAGCTTGCATCAATAGGTTGACCATACCCGTCACATAAGGAACCTCGCATGGCCCTTTTCTGACAACCTGCATGATTACGCTACCCACCAAGGCTTCGTTGTTTACTCTATAGTCCATTCTTCTCCGTTATATTTTTCCTTCCAATCATACCGCCAGCCTATCTTGGGCGATTTGCCATCAGAGAAATAATAGAAACACCCGTTGGAAGAATCCATATTCAAAGGTTCTCCGTCAAACAGAAGGTGTTCGTCCCTTACACCTTTCACCACTGCTTTAGCTGCATTTTTAATCTCGTCAGGTGTTGAATGTTCATTTATTTCGTCATTCTGCTCACCAAAATGGTTGTCCCATCTGGTTTTCACATCACGCTCAAAACTCACTCTATCGTCATTGTCTCCTGCATCCAAGGCGTTGTTATAGTCATTTTCAAAACGAAGTCGCTGTTCGGTCAATTCTTTCACCTTTTCTATTGACTTCGATTTGAAGTCATCAATGTCCCGTAGCTGTTTAATGAAAGTTTGTTCCAACGGTTTCTCTGGGACAACAACCACTTTGTTGGTAGCCACAAATTTGCGGTCTTTCATTTTTCTGAACAATTCACCGAAATCCTTGTCGAAACCCTCCAAGTCATATTCCAGAGCTTTCCCTTTTAGCATCTCCGCAATTCTCCCATAAAGGGTTCTTCTCAGATTTTTAGCGTTTGCTTCCCTGAAATGCTGCTGATTCACCAGCCAATAATCAATGTCTGATACAATGTCGTCGTCGCTCTTGAACTCAGGTTTCACTTTCAGCAAGAACTCTTTCAGCAGGACAAATTCATTGACGTTCTTTGTATAATAGTAGATGGTTTTCTTATCTTCTTTCTCGGGTTCTTTTACTTTGGGTTCTACGGCAGCCTGCTCAGCTAAATATTTTTTCAAATCTTCCCATTTCCCTTCGTTTTGCTGATATTCATCGAGCAACTGAAAAAACTGGTTAGTGTCAGTGGCTTTGTTCGATATAATCACAAACTCGCTTTGCTCTATCCAAACGCGTTGGGCGTTTTCGTCTCCTTGTTTCTTGATGATAGTTACCCACATGCTCAAAGTCTTCCACAAGTCAGTGTCCCTTTCAGACATGCGCTTGATGGCAGAAGGCTTGGTATTGATTGTGTGTTTCAACTGGTAGTAAGTCCGGGCCTCTTCATTTTCTGTTTCTGTCCCCACATCATCTATCTTTTCCAGCGAGACAGTCTCCCCTCTCTGCATCGTCAATAAACGATACAGGAAATAGTAAACTTGATAGATAAAGCCAGCAATCGAGCCACCGGCATTACTGTCGTTATTCATACACCGGATATTTAATTCTGCGAATATACAACTTTATTAATTCCTATCGGCATTAAATCGATATACCCTCTCGAAGTGTTAAAATAATTGTCAGTCTCTTCTCTTTTGAATTGTGCTGCAATAGCTTTACTGGCATCGTCGACGTAATGCATTTCAACATTCAAAACACTTCCCATATTATTAACTTCAACCAATGAGCAACCATAACTATAATGAGCCCTGCTTTCTTTCATCTTTGATTTAAATGCGACTTTAGGTCTATTAAATTCTTCCAAATAATCAGCCATTGCAACCACAGAGGATAAGGGATCCTGAAGGAAAGAGAGCCTTAATTTCGGGAACTGCTTTCTATGTTTCCCTTCCATATCATGCATAAAAATTCCCATGGCAGCCCATTCTACCATAAATTCATGTATTATGGCCAATGGTTCCGTCACAACGCTTTTTCGAATAGCATCATTCAAAGTAAGAAAAGCAATTGCCCCGGGGAAACCATGTGTGTCCATTGCTGAAGTTGTAAGCTCAACCAATCTATCCTTCTCAAAAACCGGTTCATTTCTATGCGTTGTTTCATAGTTTCTTAAAGGAAGAAACACCATTCTATCACCAAAATCACTAATAAGTTGCGAAACAACATTCCCCGATTGATGAAGATTGCTCACACTCTTTCTCAGTTCTTTTCCTACCCTGTCCATATATTGCCAAGGATAGCCAATATCATGAAAAAGAGCCGACAAGACTACCGTACGATAGAATACACCCTTCCAAAAGACCCTAGCTGCTTGCGAGTCCTTCAACATATTTCCGGGCAAGCCATACCTGTCAGCACATTCAAGAATGTAATAGGCTTCTGGCTTTGTAAATATTACTTCTACACAGAAATCTAAAAGATTTCCTTGCGACGTTGAAATGGGCAAAGCTTCAGATGGTTCACCATAGCCAAGTAGCTGAGCAGCCACATACGCTGTCATTGGCTGATGCAAACTATGATCTCTGCAATACTTCTTATGAAAATCAACTATGGCCAGCCAGTCATCCAACAAATCCTCTGAAAACAGAAATGAATATGCAGGAAACAACAAAGCAGCATAATTCAACGCATTTGACTGAGCCAGGAAAACGTTTTTATAGTATTTCCGCCCAATCCGATGTTTCAATTCCTCAAAAGTTTCCTCTATTCTACTATTCTTCCACTCAATATCTCTTTGAAACATCTCGTATTTTGATTCATCTACATAATCGTATGATAAACTATACGGTTGCAGAAAACCATTCTTAATGGCTTGTTTAAAATCCTCAAGGCTAAATTTCATACCTAAATACCCCAAACTTTCAGTATCTGTTCAATAGCGTCTGTCAATTCCCGTGCATTTTTATGATTTGCAAGAATTGCCGATAGTTCCTTTTCCTTCTGTGTTCCCAAACTTCTACCTTCTATCATTTCCGAAACCAAACTATTAATGGCCGCAACATCCAATGTCTCCATTCGTTCTGCTTCCTCAAAACAATATAACATAAGGTTATTAAGAACCGTACATGTCATTTCGTAAACATGCAATTTATATACTGCCAGACCAAAACACACAATAAACTCATCATAAGGGGCCAGGATTTCAGATTCCGGGTGAAAATTTATTTCATTTCTACCAGCCGATTCTTTTATTGATTTTGTTACAAAAGACACCACTTCGGGAATCTTGGCTGCAAGTTCCGCATTCGAATTAATATTATCCAGCACGAAACGCCTGACTGTTTCCACTTCATTGTTTAGATTATCCGACAACTTTCTTAAAGGAAGGTCAGAATATGGAAATCGCCATGTCCCATCAGCTTTTATTATCTCCTGTCTCTTAAAGTAATCAAGCAGTTTTGTGAATGGACTCAATGGAGACCATCCTTCTTCAAAAATATTGCGAAGACCCGAGAGCTTTGTAAATTCACACATTTTATGATAATTACTATCATCATCAAATATGGAATTCACATCAGCAGACAAGATGTAGTTTTTATAACCATCACCTAAATACGTGTGGTGCTGGATACCTTTTGATAGTAATAACGGGTTACTGAAAAAGCAAAGTAAATGATTAGAGAAAGGTGCGGCAATTTCATCAGGTCTCTTTATCAATTTTTTTTGATATAATTCTTCGTATAGATTTCGTGGCACTTTATTAACCAAAATACTTGTAAAAGGCGGTTGATTCACATGCTCCTCAGTATAATATTTTGGTTCTTGCCCGTTAGATGCGCACAAATTATCCCAAACAGCATCAAATGCCTTACTCTTTAGTTTTGTTTCAAAACGGTCATCAATAAGTGCACGGTAATACCTTCCTGCTGCCACTTTGTCATCAAACAATTTTTCAATAGCACCCTTCGACTGCCTACATGCTGAAATATCTTGTGGATCTATAGTAGAGACCAACATTATCTTCCCTTTTTCAGGTCCTAATTGTGTTAGCTTGTCGTTTATGACCGATTCCATTGAAGAGAATCCTGGAGAATTATCAAAAATAACAGCGACTTTTCTTTCTTCTATTGCTGAACCAAAAGTTTGCGCTAATTCCATCACAAATTCCAAGAGCCAATAAGCATGAAAAGCGTCGTATAGTATGCGAGGGTCTTCTAATGGCACATCCGAATTGTTGTCATAGATATTTGACCCCAAGAAATTACATTTCCCTAATTCGTATGTTAGGTACCCCACACTAGATGACAAACTATTGGAAAAAACAGGAAGATTGCGACCAAGCATAAATTCGTTTTTGAACAACTCCAACAAATTTAAAGTTTTACCATCTCTTTTTACCTCATGTATTTTTTCACTGTTTGCCTCAATAAAGCCGCTGTCGATTCTAGTTCCTATTATATCCAAATCAACAACCAGTACTTGATATCCCTTTTGGATAAGGGTTTCTGCCAAAGTCAAAGACACAGTCGTCTTTCCGACACCGCCTTTTCGAGATTCTATACTAATGTAAACCATAATCAAAAATTGAAATCATCGCTATAATCCACAGGATGAAGATGTGAGGCAACGCCCTGTGAAACGAGATAATCAGTTACAACATCATTAATATACTTTGCCTCTGGAAATTTCTGTTTTAAATCAGTGGCTTTAGGTAGCAAAATATCCGGATTAGCCCTATCAACAAATCGACTATATTCAAACCTCATTCCTTCAATGTAGTATTTTGATTTGAACAGATTGTTGTCGTCTGATATAAAACTCTTTAACAAAACCCGCTCGTCGTATGTAATATCTTTTTTTCGCACCAAACACCTGAAATATGCATGGATGTGATATGCGTTTTCCGGATCTTTTTCATAATTGTCTTTAGCCATCTCCAACGCTGAAGAGAATTTGTGCTGAGCTTGTAATACAAGCACCATTTCATGTTTGGCCTTCGAGAAGCCCGGGCTGATTTCCAAAGCCTTTTGGTATTCAGATTCTGCCTTGGCATATTCCTTTTTAATTCGTAAGAAAAATCCCTTAAGAAAATGAATATCAGCACCACCAAAATATTGCACCTGATTATAGAATTCATCAGCATTTCTTTCCCTCGCTAAAGCAAGACAATACCAATATCTTATTTCCCTATAAACTTCTTGGAAATAGTTGGCTTGTTTGGACATAACGTCTTCACATAGTTTAATTGTCATTCCCCAGTCTCTATTGTCGTAAGCTTCAGAAATTGCGTTTATCAGCACAGACGGAACAAGATAACTTTCTTCCTCAAATCGGCCTTGTTCCACCCCCTTCTTTATTTTATACAAATAGATTGAGAAGTCCTCAGTTATCATCTGTTGCCCCTCTATCAACTTAGCCAGAGCATCTGTCACCTCAAGTTGTATCGCCTTTTCGCTATAACCAATCTTATTCCTTCTGATGTAATCACAAACCGACCCGTCAAGTCTCATCAAATCAAGCCATTCGCCAAAACGCTCCACGATTCCGTCCGCCATGAATTGATCAATTTCTTTTTCTATTTCTGGCATTCTATCATTGTATATTGAAGATAGTATCTTTTTTCCAACGTATTCAATTCTGGAGAACAGAACTAATAGATTCTTGGCTTCCGGATGTTCCGGCACATCATAGCTTCTAATCAGAGTTGAGATTTTTTTGTCACCTACGGTCTGATAGCTATCGATATTATTCTTTACTTGTTTAATTCCCTTATTCTTAATATCCTCTGCTACTTTGATTAGCTGACTCGGTGAGTAAACCAATTTTTCCGCCAAGAAATGTACGTTATCTTCAGTTACTGCCTCAGTAGCACTTGACAATAACTTATATAACAATTTCTTTCTGTCAGACATTGTCATACCATACAGTGTGATGTAGGCCACATCGTCATCCGTCATAATACGTGAATAGCTAACAGAAATGTTTGAAATAACATAAAGATGCATTCCACCTATCAACATCGGGTTAGTGACAATTGACTTAAACCAGTCAGATAATAATCTATTGTATCGAACACACGACGCTCCATCATCATACAAAATCAAATATTTATCCTCTTCAAACAACTCGTTGAGCATATCAACAGCCGCTTTTATCTTTTCACTAGTTTCACTACCTAACAATTTTTTGAGTTCTTGCTCAAAATATTTACGACAAATTGAATTCAATTGGACTAGGAAAAGCTCAATATTACCGTTCTTTCCTATTGATAACATATATGGCTCATAATCCTTTTGGCCTTTTGCCTGATGAATACACTCACGCACAAACGCTTCCCTCCCAACTCCAGGCCTACCCGACACTACCAACACATTGGTATATGATGCTTTTTCTGAATAGTATATATTCTGAAACTGTTCTATTTCATTATTTCGTCCTACAAAATCGCCATACCTTCCTTTTATTTTTTGAAACAACTGATGGTATAACTGCATCAATTCGGTTCTGATGATTTCTGCACTATCCCTGACCTCTCTTACAACAAAAAAATCAAACAACACATGCGGAATATCCTTACAGTTCACACAAAACAATACACAAATGCCATTATCCTTACCAACAATATTCAGTTTAGGTGATGATATCCAATCAATTGAACTTATGGTATCCATATCTTCTTGTGTAACAATCAATGCCGTTATAAATGCACCTTTCTGCATTATTTCAATTGTCAAAGGACTTAATTCTCCCAATATAGTAAACAAAACATCCTGCCCGCTTTTTTTAAACCTGCCAACAAGTTCAGTGGCAATGTCTTCAGCAGATTGGAATGATAATATTTTAATTAGTTCATTCATAATATTTCAAACATTCAATTTCACAGGAAATATCTTCAAATGCCATTAGTTTTATTGAAAATCCTCACGCCCATTGGTTCACGTGTTTATACTTTTCTACTCTCTCTCTTGGATTGTTCTTTGAAGGATTGCGTTTAGTAGTCTCAATGAACGAAATCACCTCGTTGTATTTCTTCAGCCACGCCTCGTCTTGGGTCATCATTAATCATGAATTGTAAGCGGTAAGCCGTAAGCCCCTAAGCCTTCTCCTCCTTCATCGCCTCCTCAATCTCCTCCAACTTCACTGTTCCTCCCCAAGTGGTTTCGTCGGTTGTATTCTCAATGGTCTTGTCCCTTAAATCTTTAAGTTCTTGATTATTCATAAAACTATTTGATAGGGTCAGCTTCGTTGTCATCTCGAGTCAAGCG
>JAEEGL015648567.1_pt1 | contig 22515 bp, 24 predicted proteins | sample 9134231 | NCBI WGS metagenome assembly JAEEGL01 (sample SAMN16246548, study PRJNA631951) | gut metagenome | biome: gut microbiome; feature: rumen; material: fiber-attached | host: Bos | place: Iran: Karaj | collected 2018-10
AACAAGGACAATAACGAGTGGGTGCAAGGCTATGGATACCAAATGTGGATATGTCGCCACAATTCGTTCCGTGCCGATGGCTATGCGGGACAATATATTTTCGTGTTCCCCGACAAGGATGCCGTGCTGGTTCTCACCACTTCGTCCTCGCTCTATCAGCCTTATATCGACTTGATATGGGAGTATTTACTGAATGTACTATAAAGGAAAATGAAGAATGAGGAATGAAGAATGAAGAATGGCTTCGGCAAAACCGAAGCTTACTGAGAAATGAAAGAAACTTTCTACATAGGCTTCGCTAAAGGTTCTTCATTAGCTTCGCCGAGCTAAAGATTCCTCATTTTTCATTCTTTATTCTTCATTTTCCTATTCCTATTCTTTCATTTGGCTGAGTATATTGCCAAAGAGAAGGTAGGAGGCGTTTTGTGCGATGGTGCATTCGTTCTGTCCCCAGAAGAAGGGCCAATCGTCTTTGTTTTCGATGTAGTCGGGCTGGAGAAGAAGCAGACCGGGAACTACTCCACCTGCAATGAAGGAGAAGTCGGCTCGGTTATTTCCGTATGCCACATTCTTAGGTTTTACTCCTACGCCCATCACGAATGAGAGGTTGCTGAACGGATGGCAACCAAAAATGAAATTGGCAGAACGGAGAATGTCGTCGCGCGTTACGATGTCGGGAAAATACTTGTTTGCCCAATAGCAATTTTACAAATACCCTATGATAAAACACCTATTTTGCTAACTCCACATTACAAAAAAAGGGAACGCTTTTAATTCGTTCCCTTTTCATTATCTTTTTTCCCACTATTTTTTTTGATTAACTTATCTACTAATATAACAATACCTGCAAAAATGCAAAAGTAGAGTATAACCAAATCACTCGTTGCTAATAAATCATTTCCAAATTCTGTAATTTCTAAACCTTCCATATATCTTATATTATTTCTAACTTATCTTGTATATTATTTATTTTGTCTTTGATACTTAAATATAATGCATGAATATTATCTTTATAATCTTTCATTCTTGCTTCGTGCCAATCACCTAAATCTGCCTCATACGCTCCCATTTTTCCACTATCTACAAATTTACTCCATACCCTTTTTAAACCACCAAGTTTAATTGTTGCTTCTTTTAATCCTTTTTCAAGTGATTCTTGACATTTGATAAATTCTTCTTGTGCATCTGTTGGAAAATCCCTATTACACCATTTTTTTGATAGTTCCTCCATTTTGCTCAAGTTGGTATTAACTACCATTTTCAAGAAGATACTTAAATTGGTTAATTGAAAAGATTTTTGATGTTTGGTTTGTGGTTCAAGTTTATCATGAAGATAATAAATTGAAGCCCTAAGATTGAAACTAAATCTTTCATAATTCATGATAATTTCACTTGCACTCATAAGTGCTTCTTCTTTTGTAAATTCTTTCATTGCTTTAATTCTTTTATTTTAATTTAGTTATTTTGTACTTACATATATAAATAGTTTGCAACTTATAAAAAAGTGCATTTTTTGAAACTTTTTTTTAAAAAAAATGCATTTTTTTTCAATTTAGCCGTTTTTTATTGCTGTTTGTGCATAAATACCAATAATATTCGACAATCAGAAATATTATGGCAACTTTTTTTGAAAAAAAAAGAGAATGCATGAATACATACACCCTCTTTCTTTCGTTGTTTAATTGACTTACTTGATATTGAAGAATGTGTTTATCTCGTTTTCCCAAGATTTGAAAAATTCATTCATTGCTTCTTCTTCGTTACCATCAAATTCATGACTGAAATATTTATTCCAATATTCAGTTTCATCCAAATTGACAATTCTTTCCAATTCATTCTTCTCTTCTTCATGAAGATTCCAAAAGTCAAGAAAATTTTCCTTTAAAATGCCATACTCAGTTTCAACTGTTTTAATGGATGGTAGAAAAAGCCTTTCCACAATCTTGTTTGCGTTGTTGTAATGACATTGACCATCAAAATTTCTCCAAGCCAAGGTTAGCCAATTGTAAGCCTTGTAATCACTGATAAAGGTTTCAATCACCTTTCTTTCTTCTTTGTTAAGATTTAAATTAAATTTTTTACTCATAAAAATATTTTTTATTATACAATTTATTATTAAGCTCTTTTCTGTCTTTTATACTTGAATGATTCCATTAAGGTTTGAATATCGTGTTTAAATAAAGTAAAAAATAGAGAACGAAATACTTTGGTATCGTATTTTTTGAAAACGTCCTCAACCATTTCTTTTGTTAGTTCAATTTTCCACTCGTCAACTGATAATAACAACATTCTCTTGATGTCATTAAAACAATCAAAAAAATCAATTTTGATTTGAAGGTCGTCTATGGTGACGTAAGGTGTAGCCTCTTCACTGATTTTGTCAGAAACTTTTAACACTTCGTCCCATACACCGATTAACTCACTCATTCTGTTGAGGCAGTTTGTAATAGCCTCTTTTGCCATTTTTTTGTTGTTCATAACAATTAATTTTTAAAAATTAAATAATAACACACCAAACCAACACCATTTAAGAATAAAATAGTGACGGATGCAGATTATAGTGCGTTGTTGAATATTCACTACTTGTGCTCACTATCTGCACAAGTTTTTTTTCCTCCCCAAGTGGGTTTGTGTTTTTTTCTAAGCCAAAGATATAAATAATTTTTGAGAAAACCAAATTTTTTGAGAAGAATTTTTTACGGCAATAGTCTTTGAATATATTATATATATTCAACTTTTTTTGCGTTTTAAGCGACTTTATTTTAATTTATAATACTTTGTATATTAAGGGATTTTTAAAGCCTTACAGCGCATATATGACCCCATATTTGACTTGATAATATAAACCCATAAAAGTTAGGAATTCCATTTGGGCGTTACAAAGGATTCGCTTTGGGGTTAACTCGTTCAATCCAAACCCCAATGGTAGGGGGATATGCAAAAAAAAATTGGAAGAAACATTTCTGAATCTTCCAATCTTAATTTCATTTCCTTTCTGTTTTACCTTTTCGTTTAAGTGAATCCAATTCAATATTGAACCCTAAGAGTCCACTAACAAATACCAAAAGTTGTGCTGTGAACCAAAGAACACTTGCGTCAATTACTCCTTGTGGTGGTATGAATAAGGCAATGAAGCCAATAACCACCGCTGCAACAAAAGCAACTATTCCGATACCGTACTTTAATTTCTTCTCTCCCATCACACATAACATATTTAAGATTGATATAATACTCTACTATTTATAAAGTCATAAGTCATTACTTGCTTTGATACTCCTCTAACATCAAAGTCAACACCAATTCTCATTACTTTTATAATTCCTTTTGAAATATCAACACACATATAGTTGAAAGTATCATAGTATGGTGAATATAGAGAGTTATCTGTTGCCCTAACACCTCTTGCATAATCACCATCTGCGTGGTGAGCGCATTGAATCATGAACATTGGTTGTTTATTCATTGTTGCGCCATTGAGTGTTGGATATAGAAAACCATCCATATGTGAGTGTCCTATTGTATAACAAAGGAATTTACCACCACCATCTATAAAGGTTTGAACATCTTCAAATATTTCGGGCACAGTATTCCAAGAATCAGAGTCTTTACTATAAGGAGTAGCACCAAAATTACATTCTATTTGTGTTATATATCTTGGTGCAGCGTGAACACAAATAAGAACGTAATAGTTATTAGTCTTTGCATCATCTAAAACACTGTTTAACCAAGTTCTTTCTGTATTATCCCAAAAACCATCTGTTGATAAACCATCAAGAACTATTACCCTAATTACATTGGTACTATTAGGTGCAACACTATTGAAATCTACATAGTAATAATTATATCCATTGGTTTCTGCATCTGTTGGCTGTACTACTGTTTTCTTCTGTGATAACAAAGTTATTGACGGTTTAAGTACATTTGTATATACATAAGTTGCCGTACAATTGTTTTTGGTGTCGTGGTTTCCTATTGCTGTAATCAAAGGTACTTGAAAGCCTCCTATCCTATCGTTATACCAAGTAATTGGGGTTGTAGTAAGATACTGTTGTGAAATATCACCACTATTAATAACTGCATCAAGGTAGGTACTTCCCCAAGTATTTGAAAGTTCAATTATTCTTTCAAGTTCCGTAACATCCCCGTGAATATCTGAGAAATGTATAAATCTAAAATCTGACCTATGACTTAATTGGTTTCTCTTTAGGTTCTTATCCTTATGAATCTCAGAACATACTGTGCTACCACCAACTGTTGTATAGGCTTCATTGATAGCATCAACCAAGTTAGTCTTTGCACTCGTTTGTAGTTGGGTTAAATCACCAATTGCTGAAACGTTATCATATTCTGCTTTAAACTTATAAACCTTTGCTGTATTATCATACAAATAAACTCTATCAACACCACTTAACAAGAAACCTAATTTTACATAGTAAGTTTCTGATTGGTGTCTAATATCAGTTCTTTGTTCTGCATTTGCTGCATAATAGGTTATCAGTGTTTTATTTGCTGTAAACAAAAGTAATTTTGCTGAACTTATGCCTCCCGTTGACCATTTGAAATTATTTCCCGCTGTCCATTCTATGTAATCAGTGTAGCCATAGTTTCCATTTTCAACGAATTCATTTACGCCATTCCAATAACCACCTAATGAAAAGTTGATAGGTGAGATTGTTTTGATAGCGTCATTTAATTCTTCAACATCGGTATTCAGTTCACCTAAATCTACTTCTAATGGATAATCACTTTTGGTATATTCAAATTGTGTGGTATCATTAACCTTTACGTATGCGCTTGTTGCATTCTTCAAGAAAGTAAGCCTACAATATGCAACATTGGTTAATACTTCAGCCGTTAGTGTAACGGTTCTTGGGTCTGCATTACAAGTGTAATAAGCAATATAATTCTTATTTGAATCAAAGAAAGGTACTGCAATATTTCCGTCAGCAACTCCAGCTGAAAATTCCAAAGTATCACCACTTACACAAGGGATATAATCAGATAAGCAATAATTTGCATCTTCTGTTGGGGTTGTTTGTTGACTTACCCATTTATATCCCGTTGTTATTGATGAATCACCAACTATGAATTTATTTCTTACTTCATTGATAGCGTCAACTACTGTTGTTTTATCAGTGGTTTTAAGTTCTTCCAAATCACCAATGACTTCATTTGGATATTGTACGTTTGTTATTTGTGGTTTGCAAATCAAATCTCCACCATTAGTATAAACGCTTGCTGCATTATAATTAGAAATTGGGAAAGAAATTCTAATGTAATATGCTGTTGATTTCATTTTAATTGTTCTTGATTCCCCAATACAACTATAGTAGTCCAATTTCTGTTTTGATGATGTGTATGCAATCATCATACCTTTGTTTAAACTATCAATTAATCCCGTATTCCAAACCACATTTTCATTCGGTGTTACGGGAAAATATTCTTCAATATAACCATAATTTGGGTCTCTTATAAGGCTACCACTCGAATCAAAATAAGCACCAACTTTAAAGTTATAAGTTTTTGTGGTAATGTTTTCTACAAGTGTATCAATTGCATCTTGTACGTTATCCTCTCCCAATTCAGTATTTACATCATCATAACTAACGCCATCGGCTCTTGCTTCTGTGTCGTTCTTCCATTCACTCCAAGTATTTGTTGCAATAGTATAGTGTCTTGTTAGGATATAGTTCTTTGCATAAACGGTATCAAACTCCCAACCACCGTTTCCAATTTCCTTGATATTGGAATTCAACACTTGAATTATATATGTTGCTGTTGGTTCAGAATAAACTTCAAGTGAGCCTATTTTTGCATTAGTGTTATTGTTGTAGTAAACAACATATTTTCCAAGGCTGTCAACAGTTTTTAAAGTGTCTAAATCGCTTAAATTCACAAAACGAACTTTCTTGTTGACTGCATCAATTTGCTCCTTTACTGTTTCATCTGTTTCATTATCGTAAACAAGTTGTGAAACAGTCTTAGGATAATATGTTATTGTCCCTTGTGGGTTTTTTATTGTTATATCTTTTGCCATATTGCTTGCTTTTTTATTTAAATATCATTTCCTAATATAAAATTTCCCGTTCCACTATTTCCAAATAGTTGACCACTTACTTTGTCATACATATAACCAACTTGACCTACTCTAACGGGTATATAATCTCTTACCAATGTTTCACCATCCCACATTTTGAAATATTTGATATAACCATTTAAAGGGTATTTTGTACCGCCATTTCTTCCAAAGATATATAAAGTTTTATCTGTTGACCAATCTGAGGTTGGGAAAGTCTTTATGAAAGTTTCATTAACATATACTGTATTTTTATTGAAATAAATAACATACTCTGTATTTGGTTGTATAAGTGTATTTGAAGCAAATATTGTTCCGCTACCATTTCCAAAACCGACTCTTCGTGTACCCGCTGTTAGATGTAAGTTTAATATACCATTCTTTGCATCGTTTGTTGTTGCTGAATCAGTACAACCAAAAACTATTTGTGTGTTGTTATATTCTTTGAAAACATATTTACATTCTATACTTGTGTTTTTGGTTGGTACTATTAAAGTATCAATATATTGTGTACCACTACCCTCCAAATATTCAATTTCAGCATCATACTTTTGCCATAACAACTTATTACCAAGGTATATTTGTTTTATTGGCTTATTACCAATAAAAGCACCTTTCAACTCTTTATTTCCTATGTTTACTCCCATATTTAGTTATCAGTTATTAAGTATATCGTATTAGCATTTGGATTTGATGGTAAAGCCGTAACGTTGGTAATTGAATAACCATTTACAGATGTTGAATCACCGTTAATATTAGATAGGATTGGCTTTTGTGGAACTAATACACAATCATCTGTGCCAACATCGGGTATTAATTTAGTTGTAGTGTCGCTTTGTTCTATATAACTATTTGTCCATCCACTTACAGAAGTAGAAATTAATGGTTGCTGTATTGAATAAATATCAATGTTAAAGGTCATATAATACCAAGAATTAGCATATTCACCACCCGTATAAAGTCCAATAGCGACATATTTTGAATTATTTTTTGTGTATGAAAACAAATAGATACTTGGTGGTAAGAAAGTTCCATTATTACAACAACCATAATTAATAAAATTGTCATTATACACATACCAAGTTAAACCAAAATCTACAATCAAACCAGCTTTATAAGGATTACCCGTAAATCTTAGATATGGCATTTTTCCATTATAAGGAATTGAAGTATAAATTACTGCTGTATGAATTCTTTTCGTAAAGAATGGTTGATATACATTTTTCCATACTTTGTTATTTGTACCAATAGGTGCATTAATTAGTTGTGGATTTGTAAATGTATTTGTATTATCTACCTTTGCATAATTGCCGCTATCTTGTTTTCCATCCCATCTTGTTTTATCGGCTGCTGTAACGTGAACAGTAGTGTTAGATGTATGTGTGTTCAACTGTGAATTGGTTGCATAATCGCCAACATTTTGTTTCTTTGCTAATTCAGTATTAACATAAGTGTTGGTTGCATAATCGCCACTATCTTGTTTTGCATTCCATCTTGTTTTATCTTCTGCCGTAACGTGAATATTGGTGTTATTGCTATGTGCGTTTAACTGTGAAGTGGTGGCACAATTTGAAACATCACTTTTTGTGGCTACTTCAACATTGTTATAGGTTAGTCTATTACCATTTTTTGTGTTAATTCTAACACCACCACCAACTGTTAGTTGACTATTTCGGTTATCATCGTGAATATCTGTATGTGTGGCAAAAATTGTAATAGTTCCCGCATCAGTAGGGTCAAAATCTGCGCTACAATTGCCAATGTCGATTTTTGCCGTTCCTCTTTCAGTGTCCTCAGAATAATATTCAAGATTAACACCGCCACCACCTTTGTTAATTTCAAGAACACCGCTTAAATTTACCTCAGCATAAGCAATTGATTCATCATTATGTGTTTCTTCTTCTGTACTTCTTACAAGTTGAAATGCTAATACCTTATCTAATGCTGATTGACCAACCTCATTTCTTTTGTACCACACTGTAAGCCAATAATTGCCAAGTTGCTTTTGGTCTATGCCATAAAATGTTGCTGATAATACATTATCATTAAAGGTAAATGGAAGAACGGCAACACACTTTGATGGTACTGTCATTTCTAAGGTAAGATTATCTTTTGAAAGAATAACGCTTTCATCTGTTGATATAATCTCCCAATTTATCCTTATATCTTTTCCTATTCTTATCTTATCCATACTTTATTAATAATCATTATACGTATTAGTTCCTTCCACTATTGAAATTTCATCCACATAGGGAATTAAGGCTTCTATTAATTCTTCTTTTTCAATTGGTGTAAAGTTTGCCCAAGAACCTTTTGAAGCCACCATTAACCAATCACTATTGTGTGATAGGTTTGGCTCTACATTTGTGTTGCCTCTTAACGCTACCCAACTACACCCTTCTTGTAATACCACATCTAATTTGGTGTATGTCGTTGCACTATTCCATTGTCCTTTGAATATTGGAAGAATGCGCCCAATGTTTATTTGTGTACTCATATATTAATTATAAAATTTCCGTTAGTTTGATTAATTTCAAAAAAGCCTTCTTCTATGAATGTTGGGCAATCTGCATACATCATCATTTCTCCATTGGTATCAATCCAAATATACTTATAAGGCACAACATACTTTGTTATTGTGCCTCTTGTATATTCTTGTGTTTCCTCTATATCATCATTATAATAAAGGTTTCCATCGGTTTCATTCAGTGTAAATGAAGAAGAGGCAATTGATTCTGTATTTGGTTGATAAAGAATTGATGTTGTGTTTTTCTTTGGGAAATTATCATGATAGATAATATCACCGTTTCTTCTGTAATTTCTTTGTTTATTATACTTAATCATTTTACCTCAGTCATTTTTACATTTACTTTATTAATGCGATAATCAACACTCATTCCATTTACTATAAATATCTTGTCATTGAAGAAATGATAAGTTAATTTGCTATATGGCTTTATATTTAACGAGTTATGTAGATTTAATTCAACTTGTGTCGTTGGTGTTGTCCATTGCTTGATATTGTTAGCAATAATATGCTCTTCAGCTGTGCCGTATGATTGTGCATTTGCTTTACTATAAATAGTATTTAATCGTTGAAATGCTTCACTATATGAATAAGGGTTTTGGAATATACTATAGCCATCTTCATGAAATAAAGGGTTATACAAAACGCTACTGTAATTTGTGCTTTTGTTATCCCAAGTTGTTAGTTTTAATTCAATATCATCCTTATCTTCAACCGCACCGCTTGAAATCACATTAACATATTCCGTATCAGTGTCATCATCAACATCAATTATTTCGTTAGGGTTCTTTGTCGCTACCTTTATATCAAAGTCTTTTAATAAAGTTAGTTTTGTTATTGTATTCTTATTTAAAACACCATTCTCTGGAATCACCTCCCTTGGGCTATAAACGCCAAAAGGTCTGTATAAAGTAAATACAAAATTACATACTCTAACGCTATCAGTATATGGTGACGGTATCGCATAACCCTCTGTATTAAGATGCATATCCCAAGAAATATTATTAACTATTGGAATATCTAATCCAAAGGCTTTTTTATCTTTCTCATATTGTAAAGGTAGTTTGAATTTAACAACCCTCATTGATTCAACCCATTCTTCACCATTCCACCATAACCCTCCACATCGTAGGCTCGCCCATTGGTATTCTATATTATAATTCATTTTAAAAGAATCTTCATCACTCACAGGTATTAATGGATTATTCTTTAAGAAATCAAATTTTCCACTAATAACAAAATAGTTATCACTACCCAAAACTATGTGGTTTGACTGCCATACAACCATTGGTTGACAACCATCTGTGAAAGGTTGGAAATCGCCAAGTCTTGTAGAAAAAGAATTATAATTATACGGTGTTGATATAGCGATACAATCACTGAAATTAATACTGTTAATCTTATCACTGAAATCTTCAACTTCTGAAACTTGATACTGAACAAAACTTGCTCCAATATAGTTTTGCTGTGTAAAGTAATTCCACCTTTTACCACCAATAATATAATTATCAATATTATCTAATTGTGGCGTAAAAATGTGATTGGAACTATCGTAAGTATCAGGTGAATACCAATGTGTATGAATATAAGATGTATTGTAAGTTTCTGTTGTATCGTTTTCGTAATTCCTATATCTTATGAAATAGATATATTTCTTATCATCCAAATCAACATTTATTCTCGTTACGTTTTGTGTTGCGTCAACAACTGTTGCACCATAGTCAAAAGGTGTATAACCGCTTTCATCAAGAACTAATGGTTTCTCCCAATTATCAGTATCTTTCAAGTTTGGAATGATAGTATCATAGGGGTAGAAATCATCCTTTACTGTCAACTTATTGTAAGTTGGTAATAGGGTTATATTTGTACCGTTTGATGCAAAGTCATTTGGTAGAATATCATGAACGTGTTCAAGTGTTGTTTTTGATTGTCTTAACACATAATCGTATTCAGTCCAAAACAATTCATAATAATCATTATAACCTTGCTTGATTGATGGATAAGATATAAAATAAAGGCTATCGCCATAAGGTACACAAGTAATTGAAAGATATGTGCAAATATGCTCTAATACTTCCAACACTGTCATTGGTTCACCATCTTCATCAAAGAAATTACGCTCATCAATATATAGTGAATGTAAAGGGTCTTGAAATTCAGATGTTGGAATAACTATTGAATCAGTTATATATATGTGTTTGTATGTTGATAGGTATTTACCCCATTTCTTGATTATATCGGCAAATGAACATAGTGTAGCCGAAGATAACATTGTTTCATACTTATAATATTGTAGGGTAGATAATGCGTCTTGACATTCTAAATCAAATTCATCATAATAAGATTCATAAGATTGGCTGTAAGCGTTTGGTGTTGCAAATCCTATCCATTCAACGGTAAAGTGTATATTATCAGAAGCCATCAAAGATAAATCCTCTTGTGTTCCGTCATTCTTATACTTTAATAACTTTACCAACACATTGTTATTTTTGGCACTATTGAAACTGTAGTTAAATTCCTCTTGCAATATACCAATTGTTGCGGTACTACATTTGTATGGTTTGTAAATATCATCTTCTACTGAATATTCAACGGTAAATGGGGAATCAGTTAATACCAATTCCTCACCCACCGTTTGACTATTGTTTCTCCAATCGGTAATGATAACAACCTTATATAATTGACCATTTTCATCGTTTGAAAAATCCAAGTTCCTAAAAAATCCCCAATAATACATTATAATACTTTGCTTCTTTTTTTATTGTAGTTATTAAGTACCCCAACCAAATCATTTCCACTTATTCTGAAATGAACATTGGAATCACTGACACTTTCACCATATCCACCATTACCGTTTAAGATGCCAAATAAGCGTGATTGTTCACGAGTATTCAATATCATTTCACCCTTGTTGACCCTTGCAAGATTGTAGTCCCCAATTGTTGTTTGACCTCCTACAATACCACCATTTGCAAAACCACTTGTTGTGTTTTTAATGGCTGCTATCATTGAAACCATTTGAGCAAGTCCCGTTGCTGCAAAAGCAATCCAAGCCCAAGGACCCAATTCTGCCGCTTGTGTGGTAGCCTTTGAATATCCCAAAGCCACATTTGCGATTGATTGCCCAATAGTACCAAGTATGTCAAACTCAGGTATTTCAAAATCTTTTCCGATTGAAGAAAAAGCACCACCTAATTCATTAGCAACCTCACCAAAATTGTTTACTATTTCGGGGTCAATATTGATTTTCAGTTTTCTTTCATCAATCTCCTTTTGGGTAAGTTTTAGTTGTTCTTCAAGTGCCTTTGTAAATTCATCACTCTTTAAATCTATCGCTTCATACCCAAGTCTTACTGTCGGCTGAATCTGAATTTCACCATATTTTTCTTTTCTATTAAGGAACTTATCTATATCAATAGAATTATCCTTTTGTGTTGTGGTTGTATTACCTTTTTTTGAGGTGGTGGAAGATGATTTTGAATTAGTGCCAATATTTAGTTTTCCTTTAAGTTCTGAAGCCTTACTGTTCAATCTATCTAATTCTTTATCTAATCTTTGAACATCACTACTATTTCCCGCAAGAATGGATGCCGCCGTAGTATCATAACCATTTTCAAGCAACATTGAAAAAGATTTTTTATAAGCCTCCATTCTTACACTTGCAAGTGCCGCTGCATTTCCTTGCAACCTTAAAAGTTCAATAACATATTGACCCTTATTAATCAATATATCTTGTGCGTCCGCTGCACCATTAACAGATATTCCCAATTTCTTAAATTCGGCTGTTGCTTCTTTTAAGATAGCGGTTTTTTCCAATTCTGAATTGGTGTTTATGTATGCCGTTCTAAGATGGTCAATTCTGCTTGCTGTACTATTGTATTGTGCGGTTGCACTAACATAAGCCTCCCTTTGTTCATCAATCTTTTTCTTTGCTTCTTCAAGTGCCTTGTTTTGTTCTTCTTCACTATCCTTTGCACTATTTGTTGCAAGTGAATATGTTGTAAGTACCGCTGCACCAACAAGTATCAAACCCGTCAAATCACCAAATAAGGCTTTAGAAATTGCTTTGGCTACATTCCAAGCCTTTGTTGCAACTGTGTTGACATTAGTGGCTACTGTATTAACACCTATCGCTGTACTATTCTTTACTGTTCCCGCTGTTGCCACATCAGTCCACATTGCTTTAAGTTTCAGCATCAAAGCGGAATCTTTATTTAGATTATTGGATAATTGGGTTAAACCATTAGCAACTGCCATTGCACTTTGTACCCTTACAAGCGTTTTTGACACATTTTCATTTTCAACACCAAGCAAACCCATCACACCCGTTGCAACACTACCAACATTGGCAAATGCGCCCATTGCTTGTGTTGCTGCTTTGATTGAAAGTGTATCATCTGAATAAGTTCTTATTGCCGTTCTTGCATCACCAAGTGCATTTTCAAGCGTACCCGCATATTGTGCAAGTTGGGTAAATTCCTTTGTGTTTGCCTTTCCTTGCATTTCCAAATCTGCAAGCACATTTGTTATTTCCCTCAACTTTAATTTAAGTGGTGCTGTACTGTTGTTCATAATGGCAAAGCCATCATTCAAAGTGCCAACACCATTTGCAACATTCTTTGCCGCATTGGAAAATTGATTTAATTGTCCGCTTGCTGATTTTACATTCTTTTCATACTTATAAACCTCAGCTGCACTTTTCTTTAATTGTTCATCGTGTTGCGTCATATCAGCAACACCACGAATTGTATATTTACTCGCCATTATTGATTATCTTTTCTATTGCTTTTGATTTATCTTTCAATCTTTGAATATCATCATTGGAAATTTCAGTAATTACCTTTTCATTTTCATTCTCCCAAGGAAAAGTTAATATATCTTTTGGGGTTAGTTTCTTCTTTGTGTTCATTTGAACACTTGAATAAATGCTCAGCCTGGTTCTCTCCCAATCATTCTTATCCAAATATTGAAGATTGTCTATAATTTCATATAATTCATATTCTTCCATTTCATCCATAAAGTAGGGTACTGTTACGATTTTATACTCAAAACAAAGTACCCTAAAGAACTTGTGGAATATTAAACTTTTTTTGGGTCAATAACCTCCCCATTCTCATTTCGTTGGTTGATATAACCGTTCTTTGCCATTATAGATAATAGCCATTCATTGAAATCATTGATTGCATTAGGGTTTTCATCAAGCCAATCCACAAAATCATCAAAAGATAAGTCTATTCCTTTCTTTGAAGCAATTATTGTTGAATAAAGATAAACTATTACCTCAGTTATTCCGTTAGGTTGAAATGACTCCCCAACAATCTTTTCATATATCATCATTGAACGAAAAGAATACTTTAATTCTATTTCATTACCTTTAATATTTACTATCATATCCAATCAAAATTTAAGTTCATTATTGTTAAAAAAAAATGGGCAATAGTTTTTGTGCTATTGCCCAAGGTCGCTCCATTAGGCTTTATTTAGCCTTTTTTTGTGTGTCTTATTCCGTTACCTTTGTAATCTTACCATTACCCGTTAAAGTGATACTGAAAGTTGCATTTTCACCCGTATTGGCATTTGCAACAAGTGAGGTGATAAAAGCCTTACCCGTATAACATCCCGTTGCTGTTTTAGTCCAATACTGATAATCGCCATCTGCAACTGTCTTTGTAGGGTCATTTTCTGATTTATGACCAAAGAAAACTGTTATTGCTTCCCTTGCCATCATTGAACCAAACAAAGTATCATAAGCGTTATCTGTGTAAAGGTTTTCTGAGGTAATCTCCCAAGTTATCTTATTAACCTCGCTTGCACCATACAAAGAATGGTCTTTTGAACTTGTGTCGGTTGTATCACCATTAATTGTAAGTGTGTGGTTAGTAGCATAAGCGATTGAATGACCACTTGCATCAAATAACATCAAGTCATCACCTTTTACAATTGATTGTGGTGTATATTGTGCCATTATTGTTTATGTATTAATATGTTATTTTTTAGTTTACTGTGCATGAAAAGTTAAGTGTTTGAATATATGTATTCTCGCTCCAACTTTCATCAATTCCAACCAATCTTATATTGGAAACAATCATATCTTCACTTGCTATTTTCCTAATTTCAAGAACTTTTCTTATTTGGTTTGCAATCTGTAAAGAAACATTGTATTTGTCAGAAACAGCAACTACCGTAAATTCAACTGAATCTTCACCATATCCATCTTTTGTGTAGTTGATACTTTGTATTTCATTTCTCCAATACACTATAAAGGGGTAATTGGTTGATTGTTCAGCAACAAGTGGAAATATTCTACCCTCAACATAAGATTGAATTACATTATCTTCAAGTAGTTTATTATAAATAGTCTTACCAATTAAAATCGAGTTTGTCATTGTTTCTCATTAGTTTTGTTTACCGCATCTTCTATTGCCTTATTCATCGTATTTTGGAAATAGTCCTCCATTTCATTCTGTGTTTTCTTAAAGAAGAATTTGCCTTGTAAAACACCCCTACTTGCTTTCTTTTTCAGTGGTTTCCCCTTATAGGTTTTTGCAAATCGTTCTCCCACCTTATAACTACCGCTTTCAAGAATTGGTAATCTAAAAGAACCGCTTCCACTTTTACCATTTCCTATAATCGTCACTTTGCCAATAATTGCGCCATCTTGACTTTCCCATATTCTTGTTGTTCTAACACCACTTTGGAGTGTATCAGAATATTTTGGATTGCGTCTGGTGGCGTTCTTTATTAATGCATTAAGGTTTGAAACTGCATTTTGCTTTACTTCGTTTAACGCTTTTCTAAGTCCACTTGTAAGGCTTTTTTTCATATTCTTTTGGGATAGTTCCAAAAAGTCATTATAAACCTTTGCTGCATCCGTTTCAATCATTGACCAATTCAGTTTGTACTATTATTTGTTGTTTTGGTTTGTCCTTTTCAATTTGGTTGATTCTCCAAAACTTATCATTATATTTGACTAAATCAAAGTCGTTTATTGGAACATATATTCTAAATCTAAATTCTTTGGAATATACATAAACAACCTCATTGTTTGTGGTTTCCCGATTCCCACTCTTATGACTTACAGAAGCCCTTGTTTCGTACTTTTTAATATAGTCGGTGTGTTGGTTTCCAAATTCATCAATTGAAATGTTAGGCTCATATATTTCTACTATTTCATTAAGTATTCCCGCATTCATTACACATCCATATTTTCATTATTATAATTTTTGTATAAATCCAAAAGGTAGTTATAACTCATTGGTACTTCAATAACACTTGAAAATGAAATAGATTCTCTTGATAAGTACAAATTGCCAATAAACAAAAGTATAGCATGAAGAAGCGGTGACGGTAAATCGCCACCATTTTCTTCACACAATGAACTCAATTTTTGATTGATATGTTTTTCAACCGCTTTTTCGGCAACATCTTCCAAAGCAAGCAAATATTCATTATCATCATTGAAATCTGTGTCAATATTAAGATGCTTCTTTATTTTTTCAATTCCTATATACATATCAATCTTTTCTTAAAATAGTTAGTTTAAATTAGGCAATCTTACCTACTGCAATAGCGCCACTTCTTACTACCTTTGCATCGAAGAAAGCATTGATTACCAAGCGAATTTTTCCATTAACGGCTTGAGTAAATGGGTCCACCAAAAGGTCGATAGCTCCCCATTGACCAATTGCAAGATTTGACCAATCACCGTATGCAATATCTTTGTTCTGAACATTGGATGTGTTAAATGCTTCTGTACCATCTACACCACCATTTTCAAATACCATACCCGTGTTGTTAGTGCCTTTAATCATACCTCTAAGTGCTGCCTTTGCCTTGTTGCTCATTACATACTTGCAATTTCCAAGAACGTTTGCATCTTCAACACTTGCTTCAAGGTTGCAAATACCACTGAATGCTGAAATTGAAGTCAAACCACTTGCAGGATAGAAGATACCCGCAGGTTGAGTTGTTGAACCGCTTGCCTCACCAAGAATTGTTGCTTCAAGTTTGGTGTTGATAGCGTTGATAATATCCTCACGAATTACTCTTTCAGCACTGTCAGAAGTTTGTGCCAAAAATTCCTTTGAAATATCAATATAGGCGGTAAGTCTTTTTGGTTGAAGTTTCACACTTGTAAAACCACTTGCACCATCACTTGCTGCTGCTGTTTCACCTTCCCAAGTTACGTTTGAAGCATTAAGGGATGGAATAACAACATCACCTTGCAAACCCGTAAGAAATTTTGCACCCGCTTCAACAAGTACATTCTTTGCCCTAAGTGGTTCAAGAACGTCAAAAACATCAACTGATACCACGTCATCGTGTTCGTTGGTAACTGTGATTGCTGCTCTTGTTTCTTCAATAGGCAATTGGATTTGACCTTTACCCTTTAAACCGCTCTTGTTCATTTCTTCAATACCTCTTGTGATAACTGCGTTTGATACTGCATCGAGGTTTCTGTTATTGGCTATGTCATTGATAGCCGACAAAAGTCTAAACTCTTTGTTCATTTTTAAATTATTACTATTAATAGAATTATTTATGTTAGTTTCGTTTTCGTTTGAAAGTCTTTCTTCAAGTTCTTTCAACTCTTTGTTAAGGTTTTCAATCTTACTTATATTCAGGTCGTACTCCCTTTTTTCTTCTTCATTGAAATCTCTAATTTCCAACTTACATTTGTCAAGAATTGCTATGTTTCTTTCTTTAAGTTGGTTCTTTTCGTCTTTAATAATTAGGCTGTTTCTCATAGTGCTTCAAGTTCTTTCTTTAATAAGTCCATTTTGGAATCTATTTCGTGCGATGTTTTAACCATATCTTCACCTCTAAGGCTGCAAAAGGTTTCACTATACGCTTCACTGAAAACGGGTGCAATATCGCCCAAATAATCAATCTTGTTAATATCACGATGAATTACACCATCTTCTGTTTTGTACCACCTTTCTGCATTATCTTCATTTGCAACCCTAAAAGCAAAACTTGAAGTGGTAATTTCACCCCTTTTAATGTGCTCCAATAGTTCATTGCCTTTTTCGGTGTTAGGTGCTTCAAACGAATAATAAACACCATCATCTCTTAATTCCAAAGTAAGTGAACCCTTACCCTTTTTGCTTCTTGCTAATATATAGTCATCGGAATGGTTCATTCTTGCAAACACATCTGAATTATCAAGCAATTCTTGTGTTATCGCTCCCCTTTTGATAGTTTCAATAAAACCCATATCATTTGATGGGGATTCAAAACAAATTGCCTTACCAATAACCATTTTGGAATCATCAGCAACAAACTCACCGTTAATGCTTCTTATTTCCCTATCTTTCTCCATTATTCACTAATAATATTATCTTCTAATTTTGTATATGGCAAAACGTGCTTATCTCCTCCATTAATAGGGGATAAGCCAAGTTCTTTTCTTACTTCGTTCACACAAAGAACACCGTTTTGTAATAGCGTTGAATAATATTTTGCAAGTGCTGATTTATCAGTTTTCAATATTGCGGTTTCATCCAAGTTTATTTCAATATTCTTTTCACTTGGTTTTGTTAATTTCCTTGTAAATTCTTCTTCTACCATCACAATATAAGGTTGAAGCGTATGCAATAAGAATTCTTGTTGTGCCGCTTCCAAAGTTGAATAGCTTGAATGTGATAAATCCCCAAGCAATATTGGATTGATACCGAAAAATCTTGCAATATCTTGAACGTTATATGAACGGCTTTCAAGTAATTGGGAATCGCTTGCAGAAAGTTGTATTGGCTTATATTCCATATTTCCTTGAAGAATCGCCAAACCACTACCACCGTTTGTATATGCTTGATTCCAAGATGTTCTTATGTCGTTTTTCTGTCTATCTGTCAACTGACCTTGAACTGTAAGAACACCGCTAAGATTGCAACCGCTTTTGAAGAAATTATTGGCACTATTCTCAGTTGAATTTGCAAGATTGATTGAACGTGAAGCATAGGAAATTAATGAAACACCATTAACACCATCATAACTGTTCTTTACCAAATGAATCATATTAATTGGTTCAATCTTGCCTTTGATATAATTGCAAGTGTAATATAAACTTTCCTCTTTTCCTTTCTTATAGAATATATTTACATCATTGCTTTCAAGAAATCTTAAAGCCTTAACCGTTCCATCTTCTGCCCTATCAATATAGGCAAAGCCGTTTCCTTTTAATATAACCGATTGAATAAGTAATTTTATAAAGTTGAAACGTGTCATTAATCCATACTTGTTTTGAAAAACAAGATTTAATGAATGACTTTCAAGTTCTTCTTTGTGTTCCTTATCTGTAATCTTAATCTTTATTGGGAGCATTGCAATACTTTCACTAATCAGTTCTGTCGCTCTATAAACAGCACTAATATTCATTGCTGAATAGTTGTTTAATAGTTGACCAAACGGTAAAGCGGTTGAAGTACAACTAATATACTCCAACTCCCTTTTTTCTTCTTTATTTCGTCTTATTTCAAGTCCAAATAATTTCATTATTTCTCCCTATTATTCTTATATAAATATCATCTAATTTTGAAAAGTTTAAACAGCAAAAACCTCATTGCTAAATTGTGGCTGATTTAGATAGATTCCAAGTGATTCAATCATTGAAATTGTGCCATCAATCTTTTGTTGGTTTTCAAGTTTCGTTGGTTTCACATTCTCGTTATGGTCATATTTCAAAACAACATTTGAAAAGCACCATCGAGTTATTGGGTTATCGTCAATTACAACCCTACCGCTTTTGATTAATCTTTCAAATTCCTTTGTTGGTCTGTTGAATGACCATAAGGCTTGTGAATAAGGCTCAAGAGGCAAACCTTGCGCTGTTGCATTTATCGCCCATTGTGTAGCGTTATAACTGTCATAGGCTATCTTATCAATAAATAGTTTGTTGGAAACTTTTATAATATCAGAAAGCAAATAATCATAATCAGTTACGTTTCCATCTGTTATTGTAAGATAACCTTTTCTTTTCCAATCCTTATATAATTCACAATTGGAATTATCTTTAAGTGCTGATTGCGGCAAATAATACTTTGTTTTGAAATAGAATTTGCCATCAATGGGTATCATGACACTAACAGCTGTAAGGTCGCTAACTGAAGCAAGGTCAACACCAATATAACAAGTTGATTCCTTGAAATTATCCAAATCCACCTTTTCAGTGGCATCCATCAACAAATCGTTTGAAATCCATATATCGCTTGTTGAAATCCACTGATTAAGGTTTTTTGTTCTGATTCCAACCTCCAATGATGTGTTATTCTTTGCCTTTTCAATCTGTTGTTGAAGATAAGATTCATTCACCGTAACACCCAATGATGGGTTTGATTTTATCCAATTCTTTGAATCTGACCAATCATCATCATCATCCATTGTATATATTGCTACAAATTGAGAATCATCTTTTTTCAAACCGCTTAATATTTCTGTGCAAGTTCTTCTATATGAATAGCAAAAACCATATAGATTAAAACCCGCTGTTGTGGTTATCATTGCAAGTGAATTTTCACGCATACCTTGGGAAGAACACATCACATCCCAAAGCCTACTGTCCTTTTGTTCATGACATTCATCAAGCACAAAACAATAACTGTTATAACCATCGTTTCCGCTTGCATCACTTGATAGGATTTGAAGAAATGATTTTGTTTTATCAAACTTTATCTTATCCCTATATCTTGTAAAGTATTTCCCTTTCTTATCAATTGAAGATAGAAAATTACTTGACATATCAAAGCATATCTTTGCTTGCTTTGCTGAATTTGCAACCATTTCAACCTCACTTCCATTCTCCCCATCTGCACACAACATATAAAGTGAAATAGCTGCCGCAAATGCTGTCTTTCCATTCTTTCTTGCAAGTTCCAAATATACATAGTTGATAACCCTTTTATCGGTATTGGGATAGTAAAAACCAAATATGTTATATATTATCCATTCTTGATATGGCAATAAGATAAATGGTTTTCCGTTATGCTTTCCAACAAAGTGTTTAAGATGGGAAATAAAGTTAATAACGTGATTAACTTTTTCTTCTCTGAATTCATAGATATTGAACCAATCCAAATATCTTTGACAAGCCTCTTTTAAATATTTGCAAGCGTTTATTCTTCCATTAACAACATCTTCCGCATATTGAATATATTTCTTATCCATTTATTAAGTTATTGATGAAATCATCAGAATCATCATTTTCTTCTTGCTTGATTTTGGAAGAAGCATAAGGGGATAAGCCAAGATGTTGTACTTGTTTTAATATCGTTGCTTGCAAATCTTTCATTGTTGATAATAAGGGATTCTTTCTACCACTTTGTTTATCATATATTCCATTTTCCTTTATTGATTCCTTACATTCCTCATATAAGGTCAAATTATCTTTCAATAGGTATAAAATGGCTTTCCATTCATCATTAACGTGTCCATATTTATCATGAAGATAATCTTCAACGGATTGAATATATTCTTTTATTTCCTTTTTAGTCATATAGCAAAAATTGAATTATCTTTTATAAATATCTTCAAAAATAAAAAAAGGAGAAAGCTATTATTATAACCTTCTCCTTCTCAAAAAAACTAAATTAAATATATGAAAGAATTTTAAGAATTTTCTTTATATAATTTCTTTTAGATAATTTCTTTATTGGGTCCGTTATTAAACTCTACGAGTTTGAATATTATTTAAAAGCTGTAGATAAATTATCTTTTTTCTTTAAATAACTTTTTCTTTAGAATAATATAAAATATCTTATCTGCCTAATTGGGTATTTACCTTTTCCCTCTATATAAATAATATATCATAGATACAGTATTCCCCTATAGGGATAAAATATAATCATTCCAATAAAGAAATCATATATTTTAAATATTATCAATTAAACTTGTTATTCTGAGTGTTTAGCCCCAATCTTACACGACTGACATAATTAATGCGGTAAGGCAACATTTCCTCAAGATGTATTAGCAATGTTGAAGAATAACTTGTCATAATTGACATTTTCGACGCTATCGGAGAAACCTCAATGCTATTTGCATTTACTACCCGACTTCTAAGAGCCTAACTTTAATCTCAACTCTGATATAGGAATTAACATATTGTTAATAATACACCTTCCTATGCGTCTAACAGTTCTCATCTGCTGAATCGGTTTATTGTACCTATCCCTTTCTATAATAAATTATAGAGAACTTTTTGAAAAAGTCAAGTGCTTTTCATCACTATTCATATATAAATAGTTTGCTACTTTGAAAAAGTACCAAAAATAAACGAAAAAAATAAAAAAATTTTCAACTTTTTTTTTCATGCACATAAAAAAGGGAATATATGGCGGTGTATTTAACCATATATTCCCAAAGAAAAGGATATAATACAATAAATTTATTCATGTGGAAGTGTTTTGGGTTTTTACAAGTGGTTGTAGCACAGTAATTTACGCGATGCTCTCAAAATTGAAAGGTACAAAAAAGTGCAATCGCGAAGAAGGGCAAATCTAAGAGTTTTGCAGAGCAAAACCAGCCTCCTAACGTGAGCATGATTTAACAATTCGTTAAGATTATTTAACTTTTAATTTTGAGGCATTTTTGCCGTTTGCCAAGTCTGGTTGACATAAGAAGGTCGTTTTGAGACTTCTATGATGGCATAAAAATCAGGAAAAAACAGGGTTTTTGTACCGATGTTGTATCTCGGATGCTCTAAGTGTCTGGGATTCAACGGCGGTTAATAATTCAAAGTCAACGAATGACACAAAAAATGTGCTGTCAATTGTATAAATGTTTATGTGTCACCAGACAGATAATCTTTGGTACAAATTGGTTAAAAAGGTCGGGAAAAGAAAGGTTGAGGTGACACTTTGAGGCAATAATGAAGTAAAAATAGGTGTGTTCACCTTATTTAATATGGCAAGTTATC
>JAEEGL012002835.1_pt1 | contig 22514 bp, 14 predicted proteins | sample 9134231 | NCBI WGS metagenome assembly JAEEGL01 (sample SAMN16246548, study PRJNA631951) | gut metagenome | biome: gut microbiome; feature: rumen; material: fiber-attached | host: Bos | place: Iran: Karaj | collected 2018-10
CCGGCTTCCGTACAGGTCGGCGCAGTCGTTTTGCTGCTTGTCTTTACGGTTTCTTCCACCACATGGCTCTCGTCGTGTTCGCAGACCATCTTCGCCGTGGCTTCGCTGTTGTCCTCTGACCAGGTATATGCAGGCGTTCCGTACTTATGGCCGAGCGCTTCGACTGTTATGGTCTCGCGGCTCAGTTCTTTATGACAGGCCGTACAGTAAACGACAAGGTCGTAGTGACCTTCTTCCTCACAGGTCGGATTGACGTTGTTCTCAATGACCGCCTCGCCCGGGGTATGGCCGGCCGCCGGGATCTCTACAGTCTTTGTTTGAACCATAAAGGCTTCATTCTTAAACTCGGCCGAGGTCCAAATTCCCACGCCGGCATTCTCACAGGCGGCTGGCGTCTTCACTGAATAGGTGGCTTCCACCGTCTCTGCTTCATCGTGTGCATGATCATTGGCACAGGTACGGGATGCGGTCACGCTCGTGAAGTCTGCCGCCCAGGTGTATGTGACTTCACTCCAGGCGTGGCCGAGGGCTTCGACCGTCTTTGTCTCTCGGCTCAGTTCTTTCCCGCAGACCGTACAGTAGACCACGAGGTCATAGTGGCCTTCTTCCGTGCAGGTCGGATCGATATTGTTCTCTACGACCGCTTCACCGGGGGTGTGGCCGGTCGCGGGGATCGCCACCTCCTTTGTCTGAACAGAAAACGCCTCGTTCTCAAACTCGGCAGAAGTCCAAAGACCTACGCCTTCGCCTTCACAAGTCGCAGAAGCCTTCACACTGTATGTCGCAGCGGCTATTTCCTCCTCCACGTGGGTTCCATCATGCTTACAGATCCGTTTCGCAGTAACCGATTTATAATCTACTGCCCAAGTATAGGTCGGTTCATCCCAGTCATGTCCAAGGGCCCCAACTGTTTCCGTCTCTCGGCTCAGTTCTTTCCCGCAGACCGTACAGTAGACCACGAGGTCATAGTGGCCTTCTTCCGTGCAGGTCGGATCGCTATTGTTCTCTACGACCGCTTCACCGGGGGTGTGGCCGGTCGCGGGGATCGCCACTTCCTTCGTCTGAACACTGAACGCTTTGTTTTCAAACGCTGCGGATGTCCAGAGACCAGTTCCTTCGCCTTCGCAGGTCGCAGGTGTCTTCACAGAATGGGTGGCTTCCACCGTTTCCGTCTCATCGTGCGCGTGATCATGTGCGCAGGTGCGGGATGCGGTCACGCTCGTGAAGTCCGAAGCCCAGGTATATGTCACTTCACTCCAGGCGTGACCAAGGGCGGCGCCGGTGACGGTCTTCGACTCAGAATGGATTTGCTGGTCCAGGCTCTTTTCAGCGTTTACCGAAGCTGTGTAAGTAACTGTACCCGGTTCTGTACAGGTCGCATCGTTGGATTTTTTCGAGAAGTCTGCATCCAGTTCTGCCGTATGTGCCTGATCTCTTTCGCAAATGTATCCGGCAACGGCTGCTGTGTAACCGTCCGTATCATTTCCTGTCCAGATGAACCCGGTAAACTTCCACTGATGACCAAGAGCTGCGATCATCTCTGTCCGGGTCTCGCCGCAACGTAAGCAGGTGAATGTCCTTATGCCTTCCTTGGTGCAGGTCGGATCAGCCGTCACCTCGCCTTCGTCCCAGTCATGGCCCAAAGCATCGGTGTAACTGTCCTTATAGCTGTGTCCGCAGCGCGTGCAGGTATGTGTCGTGTAGCCCTGCTCCGTACACGTCGGATCAGTCACGACGGCAACGTAATCATGGCCAAGCGCATCTATCGTCACAGTCGTTCTGCTCAGTTCTTTGCCGCATACCAAGCAGTAAACCACTAGGTCATAGTGTCCTTCTTCCGTACAGGTCGGATCCACATTGTTCTCAACGACCGCTTCACCGGGGGTATGACCGGTCGCAGGGATTGCCACTTCCTTCGTTTGGACGGAAAATGCCTCGTTTTCAAACTCGGCAGATGTCCAAAGACCCACACCGGGAGTCTCGCAGGCGGCTAGGGTCTTCACCGAGTAAGTAGTTTCCACCGTCTCCGTTTCATCGTGTGCATGGTCATTTGCGCAGGTGCGGGATGCAGTCACATGCATAAGGTCTGAGGACCAGGTGTAAGTCACTTCACTCCATGCATGACCGGTCGCAGGAATCTCCACTTCTATCGTCTGAACAGCAAATGCCTTGTTCGTAAACTCGGCGGAGGTCCAGATGCCCGCACCCGCAGTCTCACAGGTCGCAGGAGTTTTCACAGAATAGGTGGCTTCCACCGTCTCGGTTTCATCATGCGTGTGATCATGTGTGCAGGTACGAGATGCAGTCACGCTTGTGAAGTCCAAAGCCCAGGTGTAGGTCGCTTCGCTCCAGTCATGTCCGAGAGGATCAGTATAACTATCCTTATAACTGTCTCCGCAACGCAAGCAGGTATGTGTCGTGTAGCCCTGTTCTGTGCAGGTAGGCGCAGTCACAACGGCTTCATAGTCATGACCAAGGGCAGGAATATCCTGAAGTTCCAGCGTACTGGTATAGGTCATTCCATTGAAAACGGTGCTCGCCGTATAAGTCGTCGTGCCTTTCTCCGTACAGGTTGCAGGGATGGTCACATCGGAGACAACCGTGACGGCAGGCTCTTTCACCACATTTGCGTTCTCAACGGCCGTGAATCTGACGGTTGCTGAGGATCCGTCGGATGCCCAGGTCCACTCCGGTTCACCATAGGTGTAATCATGATACTCGAACACCGCCGTGTAGGTCTGTGCGCCTGTGACCGCTGTGATGGCAGGTGTCCAGCCTGCAAATGTATAGTATCCGTTTTCAGTGGATGTCTTCGCAGGCGTCGCGCCGTTGTAGACCGGCGTTGTGCCATAGGCGACTCCGGTATCCGTCTCCAGAACCGTACCGTCGTCATTCTTCCAGATCACGGTATAAGTATTGACCGTGCTGGTGTATGTGGCTGTGTAAGTCGCATCCGCAGTGACCGCAGTAACTTCGGGCGTCCAGCCGGCAAAGATGTAGGTGTACTGGGCAGTCGCAGGCTTTACCGGTGTTGCACCGTCATAACTCGGCATAGTGCCAAGCTCAACATTTTCATCGATCTCAAGCGTAGTACCGTCGTCATTCTTCCAGATCACCGTAAACTTGCTGGTTCTCCACTGGGCATAAAGTATCGTATTCGAAGTGATCGTGATCACTTCACCTGCCGCATAACTCGTACCACTGCCGTCAGCTTTGGTATTCCAGCCTGCAAATGACTTCCCGTCCGGAGCCGTAAACAGATTCGACGCAACCATATGGGCAGTACCGGACGGTTTCCGGGTGGAAAGTTCCGCAGTTGTGCCGGTTCCGCCATTGGCTTTATAAGTGAGAATGACCGGTGCAGAGGTCGACCAGACGTTCACGCTGTTGTCATTGAGATAACCATACCAGGTACCGGAGGACAGGGAGTTATAATTTGTCTGCCCGTCGTCCGCGGCGGTATCGTATACGGTAATACCCTTTGTGGGGACATAAGCGACTGTAACACTGGAAGAGCTCTGAACGTCTGCCTGTGTCCATTCTTTGATCGTCCCGTTTGACTGACTGCCGGTTATATTGATCTTGCCTGTTCCTGTAAGGGTATTATACCCATTGGCATACGTCGTTTTGCCCGTCAACTGATTTGTCACATAAAGACCGCCCGCTACATTCAACGTGCCGTCAACATTCAGTTTCGCACTGCCGACACTGGCCGCAGTATTGGATGCGTAGCTTAAACCGCCAATCCTTGTGAACGAAGCCGGATAGCCTGCAGCTGAAAAACCTGACAGCGCGGCAAATCCATAATCGTTTGCACGGTAAAGGACCAGTTTCTTCCCGCTGATGATCGTCAGCGTTCCGCCTTCTTTTACATCAACCAGCGCACCAGGAAGGAGCTTATGGTCATAATTCAGGGTCATACTGCCGCCGTTCATCACTTCAATGGCAAAGCAGTAGTTGATGGGCAGTTCAAAATTGGATGTATCAATTGTTCTTGTAAAACCAGAGGCTTTTACTGTAATGGAAAACCTTCCGGATTGAATGTTGCTTCCGTTTTCCGCCCGGAAGATCATTTTATTGTTGTAGGGGCTCGCCGAACTGAAGCTTTTGGTCAAGCTTCCGCTGCTTAGATTGAACAACGCATCACTCGTACCGATGACTTTGATATCACCGCTACTTTTTATGCCGCTGATCGAGACATAATAGTATGCAATCAAGCTTCCGCCCTTGCTGTAAGTGGTTGCGACTTCATTTGTTTTGATAAAATAGCTGTTAAACAGCAATGCACCACCCGATACCACATCTGGAAGCACATAAACGGACCTCATGTCACGGACTTCCATCAGCTCATACACGTTGCCGCCGGAGGCAACGTTGATCTGGCCGGGCCCTGTAACCATGCCATAGGCCCGGAGCGATCCGCCGGATGCTATATTCACGGTGCCGTTGACAACAAACTGGCCGATGCCTCCCGCAGCACGTCCGTTAATACCGTCCATTGTGCCCTGTACGCCGCTGGCCACGAGATTGCCCTGTACCGACACTGTTCCATTGATCGTCGCTTTGGCAAAAATACTGACGCCGGCACTTTCAGCCAGCTGCTGCAGGTCCGCAGTCGCAGGATCTGACCAGTCGCGCTGAATGGAAAGGGTCTTGCCGCCCGGGATCGTAAAATCACCGTTCAGGACTATGTTACCTAAAAGTACAACGACACTGTTCGCACTAAAAGCTTCATTCAGTGTCTTATAATAAGCGGTTGCTGCAGAATTCCTGGCGATGTACTGATCCGCCGTGTTTACCATAGTCCCGGAGGGGGTTATGTACGAATAACCGGCATTGGAATAGCCATTTCCGCCCATCGTTACCGTAACCTGCGGTATGAAGAGCGCATACACGGTTATATCAGCATTCAATGATAAGCTGTATGTTTTTTCAAAAACATCCGTTCCATTGATCCGCCATCCGATATGTTGATAGCCGCTTGGCACAGTATTGACTGTCAACGCTACTGATGTTCCGCTTAGGACATTGGAAAGCCCTGCTGCGGTTCCCGTGGAAGGAATGGTCACAGCAGTTCCGTTCACGGTGATCTTGCCGCCGCCAATCAGATTGTCAGCACAATCACAGTTTCCGACTGTCAGCGAATAATTCTGCGTGACGGGAGTGATCTCAAAATTCGTAACACTTGCCGTGTATGTGTAATTCGTCGTATCTACGTCGCTGCTGCTCTGATTGCTGAAAAAACTGTAGAAATAAACGTAAAGATATTCGCCCTGCTGAATGGACTCGGATACGTTGCCCGTTGCGCTGGCCGTTTTTGAGAGGTCGGTCTTATTGGTATTGGAACGCACCGTACCTGTTTTGATCTGGGCAACCGTCGGAGACGCAGACGTGGTTTTCAGGGTATACACCCCTTCCATGATATTGCCTTGTCCGGCTGATTTATCGATCGTCAGATTTGAAGAGAAGCCAAAAGTCACATTGATATCTGCCAGAGCATGGATCTGAAGCACTTTCGAATTGACTTTTGCACAGAGAGCGCCGTTTTCGCCGCATGCTTTGTAATCACTCACTGCTGTTGCTGAAAGAGTGCCGGTGATGCCGGTATTCCCGGAGTTTTTCGCCCAGGTAAGGTCGTTCGTCGGGGTGGGTATATACGTGTTGCTTTCAGAACCGTTTCGTGAAGTGTGAAAGGAATAATAATCCCCGGGAGCAGTAACATATGCGGCTGAGCCAGTAGTGAGCGTCATATATCCCGAAGGCGTATATGTCGAAGCGATGTCCACATAGGAGGAAACGCTGCCACCAGTCGTGACAGTCGTCACACTCTCCAGCGGATCGTCTTCCGCCGCATTTGCTTTGATGGCAAAAGAGCTGTCCTCTAGTACGATTTCGGCATGGCGGTGCCCGTTTTCATCGGTATCAAAACGGATCTCCGGGGTATAACCCAGTACCATGGTCATGATGATCACGATAGCAAGCAGTTTCTTCGAAACAATCTTCAGAAAACGTCTCATTTTCTGTCTCCCATATTTGTATGGCTTACGTTCTTCTTTTTCATTCCCTGCAAAGAGAACACAATGCTAAATCCGATTGCAATGCTGGCCAACGCAAGGAAATGCGCAGTATCCAGTACCTTTCCTTCAGAGGATACTCTGAAAAACTCAATAATAAACCTTAAAATGCCGTAAGCAGCCATAAAGCGGGGATAGAGGTCCGGTTTGTTTTCCTTCTCCTTGCGGATCAGGTAATACAGGATCGCAAAATCACCGATGCTTTCCATGATCTGTGTCGGCCAGGTAAAACCGCTTTCTGTTGTCCGCCCGCCGCAGCAACCGTTCAAGAAGCATCCTATGCGGATCGTTCCGATCATTGCACACACACAGATCGCAGCGGCTCCAGTGCTTTGTCCGGGAGACAACCGGAAGATCTTTCCGAACAGCAGCATCAGCAAAGGTACCAGAAACACCGCCCCAAAGAAAGAAAACCCGCCCAGTTCAAAAGGTTCGCCCAAATGCTCCAGTATGTACAGAAGTTTGCAGCCTAAAACCCCTGAAAACATGACAAAAACGGTGAACAGAACTGCCTGCCAGGCATTCAGACCATAGCGTTTCCTGCGACGCAGCATCAATACCAGCATGAATACAAAACCGAGGAGCATCATTGCATAATAAGTTGAGATATTCAACTTTCCAAGCTGTAACACAGGGAGCATGATTTCGCCTCTTTTCACGGATCCATATGGTTGCTGTACTTTGCTGAATGTTTCTTTCTGCATTATGTAAAACGTTTATAATTTATTATATAATAGTTTCCCGGGAGATGTCAAAGAAAACCGCCTTGATCGGCACTGCCCTTCTCTTTCATCTTGCCTGTTTCTGTCTTTCTGTGTAAAATGTTTTCGGAGCTGCGGATCCGTATTTCTCTGACAAGTTTCAAAAGGAGGCTTCCCATGCCATTTGACGGCATCCTGGTACATGCGCTCAAGGACGAACTGAATGCGTCCCTAAATGACGCGCGCCTCGTGAAGATCCAGGAGCCTTCGGGGGACGAGCTTCTCCTGACGCTGAAATCGCGGACCCGGGAGGCCAGGCTCCTGCTTTCCGCGAGCGCTTCTCTCCCGTTCTTCTGCCTTACGGACCAGAAGAAGGAAAGTCCGATCGAGGCGCCGGCCTTTCTCATGCTGCTCAGGAAGCATCTGTCAAATGCACGTTTTCTCCGTGCGGAACAGCCGGGCCTGGAGCGTGTGCTTTATCTGGACTTCGAGCATCTGGACGAGATGGGGGATCTCCGCACCGTCCGCCTCGTTTCGGAGGTCATGGGCAAATATTCGAACCTGATCCTCTGTTCGGAAGACGGGACGATCCTGGACGCGATCCGGCGCGTCTCTCCTCTTATGAGTTCCGTCCGCACCGTGCTACCCGGAAAGCCTTATTTCATTCCGGAGACGCAGGGCAAGGCCGATCCTCTCACGGAGACGCGGGAGAGATTTTTCGGGCGCCTGGATCCGGAGCGCACGGCAGCGGAGAACATCGTGGATCATTACCAGGGCATGAGCATTTCCAGCGTTTCGGAATGGCTCCTGGGCTTTGGCATCCATCCGGACACAGTCACGGAGCCCGAGGCTTTGTGGAAGGCATTTGCCGCGCTCACGGATGCCATCCGCGAAGGGCATTTCTCTCCGCAACTCATTCTGAAAAATGGTCACCCGGAAGCCTTCTTTGCTCTTCCGGCCCATAGCTACAGCGAAGAAAACGGTTATCAGACCGAGGCTTTCGACTCTCCCTCCGCGCTCGTGGACGCCTGGTACCGCGATAAGAACCGCACGGACGTTCTGAAGGAAGACCGGCGAGAGCTTCTGAAGGCGGTGAAGAACGCCGAGAAGCGTGAAGGGAAGAAGCTGGAGATCCACATAAAGCAGCTGGCGGATTCGGAAAATGCAAAGGCAGACCGGCTCTACGGCGAGCTGCTGACCGCCTACGCCTACATGCTCCCACAGGGCGAACCGGAAGTGAGCTGCCCGAACTTTTACGACGAGAACCGTCCGCTAAGGATCCCGGTCGATCCGGATCTTTCGATCCAGGACAACGCCCAGCGGTATTTCGCGCGCTACCAGAAAGCCAAGCGGACCCGGGACGCGGCGCTTCTGCAGAAAGAGGAAGCCGAAATGAAACTCTCCTATCTGGAAAGCGTTGCGCTGTCCATCGGTTTTGCGAAGGACGCGCAGGACCTCCGCGAGATCCGCCGGGAACTTACGGAGCAGGGACTTCTCCGGGCCGAGGACGGATCCCGCGGCAGAAAAAAGGCGGCGAGGAAGAGCATTTCCCAGCCCTACCGATTCCGCACTTCTGACGGTTTCACGGTACTTGTGGGGCGGAACAATACGCAGAACGACGAGATCACTTTCCGCATCGCCAGAAAACAGGACCTCTTCTTCCACGTGAAGAAGGCGCCCGGCTCCCACGTGATCCTTCTCACGGAAGGCCGGAAGGTTCCGGACCGCTCCTATGAGGAGGCTGCACGGCTTGCGGCACATTTCTCTTCGAAAGGATCGGATGAGCGCGCAGAGGTGGATTACGTGCTTCAGAAAGAGGTCCGAAAGCCCAATGGCGCAAAGCCCGGATTTGTGGTATACTATACGAATTATTCCATGGTGGTCCCGACGGACATCGGCGGGATCGAAAGCCTTCAGTAAACTTAGGGGAAGGCATTTTCGCTTCAGGAGGATATCATGACGGACAGATTAAAGACCTGGCTGATCACAGGCGGCGTCTCGCTGGCGCTCGCCGCAGGAGCCATCCTTTCCGGTTTCGCCATTGCCAATATGACCCGTAAGGAAGCACCCGCCGAACAGGAAACGGAGGAGTCCGGGAATGCCGAGAATCCGACGGATTACGTGGTCCCGACGGCTCCCGATGCTCCGACTGCCGATCACCGGACGGAGGAACCTGAGACGCTGGAACCCGCTTCCCAGGAACCTTCCGGATCCGGCGCGCCAAGCGAGGATTCCACACCGGCCTCTCCGGATGAGCCTGTGACGGATCCTTCCGTCCCGGATTCTCCGTCCGGCATCCATGCTCTTACGGCAGGAGATCTGGCTGCGATCCGCGGGCAGTTCACTTCGGACCAGAAGCATTTTTACGCCGGCGGCGTTGCGGCGGACGACGGGCGTCCGATCAGCTGCAACAAGTTTGAGGAATTGTTCAATGCGCTCTACGGACAGGCGGTGCACGTATACCAGAGCGACCGTTCCACTGTTGCGCTGACCTTCATCCTCGTCAATGAATACGGACTTACGGACACTGTACTGGACAGCCTTTCGAGTCTGGGTGTCGCCGCAACGTTCTTCGTAAACCGGAACTATGCGGAAAAGAATCCTGCGATCATCCGCCGCATCATCGACGAAGGCCACACACTGGGTTCACTGGGCGCCAACTTCACCGACAGCGGCTTCTCCAGCATGTCTCTGGAAGACCAGATGGACAGTGCGCTCTCTCTGCAGAACTATATCAAAGAACTCTACGGCTACGACATGAAGTATTTCAATTACGTTCATGACGATTATACCGAACAGTCTCTCTCTCTTCTCACGCAGATGGGCTGCAAGGTGGTCTACTACTCAGTGAAATTCGCAGACTACGATCCGAAAGCCTCGATCAACGCCGATGAGTTCCTGGATACCATGAAACGCTGGGCGCATCCGGGCGCAGTCTACAACTTCCACACGACAAACCAGGCCACGCTGAACGTCGTGCCGCAGCTTATCAGTTATCTGAGGGAAAAGGGTTACACCGTCGGACCGCTGAACTGAGACCCCGGATCCTTGGATCAGATAAAGGCAGGGAGCGCCGCTCTCTGCCTTTTCGAATGTTTGTTCGAAAAACCGGTTGCATTTTCCGGTCCTTTCTGATACAATGCAACCGAACAAATGTTTACCTCAGAGAATGGAGGCACAGTATGAGCAAGGGAATGATCACTGACAAGCAGCGCGAGATCCTGAACTATCTCGAAAGCGAGATCCTCAGAAAGGGCTATCCGCCGTCAGTCCGCGAGATCTGTGAGGCGGTGCATTTAAGTTCCACTTCTTCTGTGCACGCGCATCTCAACGCGCTGGAGCGGAACGGCTATATCCGCCGTGATTCTTCGAAGACCCGCGCGATCGAGATCCTGGACGACAACTTCCAGATGGCCCGTACAGAGAACGTGCCGATTCCGATCGTCGGACGCATTGCGGCCGGCGAGCCGATACTTGCGGAACAGAACATCGAAAGCTACTTCTCTGTCCCCTCTGACTATATGCCTCGTACGACGAGCAACGTCTTCGGTCTTGAGGTCAAAGGCGATTCCATGGTCGAAGCCGGCATCCTGAACCGCGACCTTCTGATCGTCGAGGAGCAGCACACCGCCCGGAACGGCGACATCGTCGTAGCGCTTCTCGGCGACGAAGCCACCGTAAAGACCTATTACAAGGAAAGCGGCCATTACCGCCTGCAGCCGGCCAATGAGGCCTATGAGCCGATCATTGTCGACAAGGTCGAAGTGCTCGGGAAGGTCCGTTCCCTTTACAGACCCATCGTGATGTAAGCGAGTGCTGTCGAGATGAAAACCCGCCGGATGATTCCGGCGGGTTTTGTATGATTTCTCTGCTTATCTGTCAGGATCCCGGTTCAGTTCGATCGCGACCTCACGCTTCAGCAGCCGGTATTTAGCAGCTTCGATCTCGCTCTCCTGGAAATCCGTCTTCTGATAGGCTTTCTGAAGTTTTCTGAAGCGGATCACCTGGAGCAGCTGGCTGGCAAATCGCAAGGACAGCAGGCCGGTTGCGGCACTGATCGCCATATAGACATACTTCAGATCCCACCCGGTCGTTTTTGCTACCGCTGCCGTACCGACAATTCCGCCGATTCCGATGACCACGACCAGGATCAGTGTGATCCACATGCTCTTGGCAAACGGGTTTTTCTTCATGGACGCGATTTCTTCCCGGGATACGCCTTCCTGTTCTTTCACGGCCGCTTCGATCGACGCATATTCAAACCCGCCGCCGCTCTGCGCCTTTAACGAATCGGTATTGAATTGCATGTAGATCTTACGTTCTTCCTGCGTGAGGCTTTTGTACCCCGTGGAAACCACTTTGTCAGTCATCTGATAGCCTTGCCTGATGTTGTCCTTGATGGCGCTTTTTTCCTCATCAGTCATCTTGCTGATCCGTTCTTTAGCTTCTTCAAGAATCTGTTCATCTGTCAGAATCATACTTTCCTTCCTTCATAAGTGCTTGAACCGATTTTGAATTCAGTTTTCTTTTTTTGTGTATAACACATGCTTATAAGTGATCTCGCCGTCTGCATTCTTCCCGATCGTCTTCCGGCGGTATTTGCGCTTATTGAATCGCGGGAAGAACACTTCCGCTTCCGGATCCTCTGCGTCCACTTCTGTCAGGTAAAGCCTGTTGCAGTACGGCAGCATCTGTGCGTAGATCGAAGCGCCGCCGATCACGAAAAGTTCCTCTTCTTTTTCTGCCCATTCTTCGGCAAATGCCTTGATGTCAGTCACCTGATGAATGAATTCCGGGAGGTCTGTCTCTTCAAAAACGGCGACGTAATGATCCCGGCCTTTCAGGGGACCGGGAAGGCTGTACCAGGTCGTAAGCCCCATGAAGACCGGATGCCCAGTCGTGGTCTTCCTGAAAAATTTCAGGTCGTTCGGGATATGAAAACAGAGGCCGCCGTGCTTTCCGAGCTCCCTCTTCTTCCCGACTGCTGCAATGATCGACAGACTCATTTTCCCCTCCTCACTGCGTTACGGGCATCCGGATCTTCCCCTGATGCTCATAGCCGACGAGTTTGATGTCGCGAAGCTCTTTCGAATTGTCAAACGCGAAGAAATCCGTGATCTCCGGATTGATCCAGAGTTTCGGCGCATCGAAGAGTCTTCCGTCTGCCGCAAGCTTCTCCTCCCGGCGCCTCAGCTGCTCTTCGATCCCTTCGATCTGATTCTCGTAAATATGCGCGTTGTTGATGACGTACGTGAAAAGGCCTGCCTTGAGGCCGGTGCACTGCGCGACCAGATGGCACAGAACAGCATACTGGACGATGTTGAAAGGCATCCCCAGCGGCACGTCGTTGGAACGGCAGTTCACAAGAAGATTCAGACGGCCGTTCGTCACGTTCCAAGAAGAATTCCAGACGCAGGACGGCAGCGCCGCCGTCGGAAGCCACTCATTCTGCCAAAGCGACAGGATCATCCGGCGGTTGGCCGTATCGGTCTTCAGGGTCTCAATAAGGCTCTCCGTCAGATGATAGCGGTTCACGATCCAGCCGTAGGCGGTTCCGATCGTGTGCGCGAACTCCTTCCCGAAATGCTTTCCGAGATAATCTCCGTTCTCGTCGATCTCCCACTCGTCCCAGATCCGGATGCCGCGCTCCTGAAGCCACCGCACGTCATTGGACTGAGCCTGGTAGATCCAGAGCATTTCCAGTACAGCGGACTTGAACGCGACAAACTTCGTGGTCAGGATCGGGAATTCTTCTTCGAGATTGAAGGTAAAGACCTGGTGCGGCAGACTCCACGTCGTCGTCGGTTTTGCCGTCTGTGCCACATGCGTCGGCATGCTGATCCCGGACTCCCCGCGCTTCTTCTCCAGTACCGTAGGATCCGTCGTCACCTTTTCTCCGAAGTGCAGGATCCGCTCACAAAGATCGAGATACTGATCATCAAACTTGCTCATGAAGACTTCCCCTTCCTACAGGCTCCTGATTTAATATGATACCACACTTTCATACATTCTCACAACACTTTGAAGAAGTTCCTTCCTTTTCGGCGCCGGATCATTCAAACAGCTGCGATTTTGAGTCCTTTTCCATGTTCTCGCCCTTTTAGACTAATGATCCTTCCGAAGCGTTGAGTCTTCCCTAAGGTTTTTGAAACAATAGACTCATATGATATTGATGCTTTTGAGTCTTTCCTGAAGATTCTTCCAATTTAGACTCAAGGCTCTGCCCAAGCTTTGAGTCCAGGCAAGAGATTTCATAACAAAAGACTCAAACCGGGCACGCTCTTTTGAGTCCAGGCAGGGATTAATGAATGATCAGACTCAAACAGGTCTCTTTCCTTTGAGTCCAGACAGGGATTAATGAACGATCAGACTCAAGTCCTGTCAAGATAAATGAGTCCTTTTGAAATCTTTGCCAGAAACAGACTCAATAACTCTGGCCGTGGGGAAAAAAGGCGCCCGGCCGTGGGGAAAAAAGGCGCCCGGCCGGGAGGCGGGGCGCCGAAAGTGTGGAGGGGAAGGGATTCCTATCGATCTTCGCGGAAGTAAGACAGGCCGAGGCTTTCGGGCGGCTGAGTCTCCCTCTTCTTTCTTGCCGAGACCAGGATCAGCACGAAGATCGTGACCAGATACGGAAGCATCTTGAAGATTTCAAGGTCTGCCATGCTGAGGCCGGGAATGTAGTTATAGGCGATCAGCAGGCCGCCGAACAGGATGGAGCCCAGAATACCGATGTCTGTCCGCCAGCAGGTGAAGATGACGAGGGCGATGGCCAGCCAGCCGCGGTCGCCGAAGGCATCGTTGGACCACACGCCGTTGGTGTACTCCATAATGTAGTACAGACCGCCCAGTCCCGCGATCACGCTGCCCGTGAGGATCGCCAGATACTTATACTTCTCGACCGGGATGCCGGCCGCGTCAGCTGTCGCCGGGTTTTCGCCGACAGCGCGAAGCTGAAGGCCGGTGCGGGTGCGGCGCATGATGATGGCGGTGATCAGTGCAACGAAGATCGCCACATAAGCCAGGAAACCATGGCTCAGGAAGATCTTGCCGAACCAGCCGAGGGAATCCGCAAAAGGCAGGCTCTGCCGGAACAGGTTGCTGGTCGCCGTCAGGGAAATGGACGGGACGTCGGTCTCGACCAGTTTGATCAGGGAGCCGCCGAAGAAGTTGCCGACACCGACGCCGAAGGTCGTGAGCGCAAGACCCGTTACGTTCTGGTTGGCCCTTAAGGAGACCGTGAAAAACGCATAGATAAGGCCCATAAGCGCAGAACCGACCAGGCACGACACGAGCGGGATCAGGATCCCAAGCACCGGATCCGGACTGCGGCCCGTTGCATTTTCGTACAGGAAGGCGCCGATGACGCCCGAGATCGCTCCGACGTACATGATGCCGGGGATACCGAGGTTCAGGTGTCCGCTCTTCTCGGTGATCGTCTCGCCGGTCGCACCGTACAGAAGCGGGATGCCCATGACGATCGCACGCTTAAAGAATGAAATGATCACATCCGGTGTCATGGCTTCACCTCCTTCTTCTCTGCTCCCTTCAGGGCGTCCGAAAGTTTCGGTTCCTGCTGAACTGCCGTCAAAGCATCTGCTTCTCCATGGTTCTTCTTCCGGAACACGATCTTGTAGTTGATGAAGAACTCACAGCCGATGATAAAGAAAATGATGATGCCCGTCAGGATGTCTCCGAACGATTCGTTAAGATGGAAGGACGTGGCGATCTGCGCCGCGCCGTTCTTCATGAAAATGATCAGCGCAGAGGTAAAGACCATCACGAAGGGATTGAACTTCGCCAGCCAGGAAACCATAATGCCCGTAAAACCTTCGCCGCCTACCGTTCCCGGAGAAATGGAGTGGTCCGTGCCTGCGACCAGGAGGAAGCCTGCCACGCCGCATAGCGCGCCGGACAGAAGCATCGTCCGGATGATGACTGATTTCACATTTATTCCGACGTAGCGTGCAGTCTTCTCGGATTCGCCGACAACACTGATCTCATATCCGTGCTTGGAATACCGGAGATAGACGAAAACGAAGACGAGCACCAGAACGACGATGATGACGTTCATCATGTATTTCTGTCCGAACAGCGTCGGAAGCCATCCGGCTTCTGTAGACTGGTTCAGAATGCCCAGCTGGCCGGAGCCTTTCGGAACTGCGAACAGGGTGCAGAACCAGGAAACGATCTGGATCGCCACGTAGTTCATCATGAGCGTGAACAACGTCTCATTGGTCTTCCATTTCGCTTTGAAAAATGCCGGAATAAAACCCCAGAGTGCGCCTGCGGCGATCGCCGCCAGAAGCTCTAAAGGAATCAGGAGGGCATTCGGCAGACCCGCACCGACAAAGCGCATGATGAGCGCCGCGCCGAAGCCGCCGATGAGGACCTGGCCTTCCGCGCCGGTGTTCCAGAAGCGCATTTTGAAAGCAGGCGTCAGGGCGAGCGCGATGATCAGAAGTATCGCGGTATTCTGAAGAAGCACCCAGATTCTCCGGGGCGAGCCGAAGTTGCCCTGGATCATCTTGCTGTAGACTTCCAGCGGATTCAGACCGGTGACCAGGAAGGTCAGAAGTCCGGAAAGCAGCACGGCGGTCAGGATCGCGATGCCGCGGACAGCCCATCCCAGAAGACGTGAAGAGGAATTCCGTCTCACAATGTGGAACAGCGGTTCTCTCATTTGTGATGCCCTCCTCTCACTGAAGCCAGATGCTTCCTGTACTCTTCTCCATGGTCTTCCGTTCTGCCTTTCGTCATCAGAAGACCGATCTCTTCCTTGTCTGCAGTACGCGCGTCGAGAATCCCTGCGATCTGTCCCTGACCGATGACCATGATCCGGTCCGACAGCGCCATCAGAACGTCCAGATCCTCGCCGACAAAGATCACGGCAACGCCGTTTTTCTTCTGCTCATTCAAAAGCTTGTAGATCAGATACGAGGAATTGATGTCCAGACCGCGGACCGGATAGGCCGCCATGAGAACGGTCGGCGCCGCGGCGATCTCACGTCCGACCAGGACCTTCTGGACGTTGCCGCCGGAGAGTCTGCGGACCGGTGTCTCGATGGACGGCGTCGCGACCTGAAGGTCATCCACGATCTTCTCCGCCAGATCATGTGGCTCCCTCGTCTCCAGAAAGACCGTAGGACCCTTCCGGTAGGAACGAAGCATCATGTTGTTCGTAATGTCCATGTTCCCCACGAGCCCCATGCCGAGACGGTCCTCCGGAACAAAGGAGAGACGGACGCCGAGGTTTCGGATCTGAAGCGGCGTGAGGTCTCTGAGCATTTCGATCTTGCCGGTGCCCGGCGTAATATACTGGATGCCGCCGTAGGTGATCGGCTGAAGACCCGCGATGGTTTCCAAAAGCTCCCGCTGGCCGCTTCCTGCGATGCCCGCGATGCCGAGGATCTCTCCCGAATAGGCGGTGAAGCTGACGTCGTCCAGCACGCTGTAGCCGTTCCGGTCCATGACCCTCAGATGGGCGACGATCAGACGCTCTTCCGGCTTTTCAGGCAGCGGGCGCTCAATGTTCAGATCCATCTTCTCGCCGACCATCATCTCCGTCAGCGATTTGACCGTAGCGTCCTTTGTCTCGACCGTGCCGATATGCACACCCTTACGGAGAACGGAGACACGGTCGGAAAGCTCCAGCACTTCGTTCAGTTTATGGGTAATGATGACGATGGCCTTGCCGGCATCACGCATCCGGCGGAGCACGTTGAAGAGTTTCCGCGTCTCCTGCGGCGTCAGGACCGCGGTGGGCTCATCTAAAAGCAGAATATCCGCTCCGCGGTACAGCACCTTGATGATCTCAACGGTCTGCTTCTCGGAGACGGACATCTGATAGACTTTTTTGTTCGGATCAATGCTGAAGCCGTACTGTTCGCTGATCTCGCGGACACGTTTCGCGGCTTTCTTCAGATTGTATGCGCCTTTTTCCCTGAGACCGAGGATAATGTTCTCGGTCGCAGTAAACACGTCCACCAGCTTGAAATGCTGATGGATCATGCCGATCCCGCAGGCAAAGGCATCCTTGGGATCCGCGATGGTCACGGGCTTTCCGTTTACGAAGATCTCGCCTTCATCCGGATAATAGATGCCGGCGATCATGTTCATCAGCGTCGTCTTGCCGCTTCCGTTCTCTCCAAGCACGGAGAGGATCTCTCCGTATCTGATGTCCATGGAAACATGGTCGTTCGCAATGACCTTGCCGCCAAAAGACTTCGTGATGTTCTTGAGTTCAAGCGCGACCTTTTTCTCAGGCATCACATCTCCCTCCCTGCAGCGCTCCTAAGAGCAATGAACACGGTGCGGCAGACTGAGATCTCTCAGCTGCCGCCTGTGTATCAGTAGCCGAATGGGCTTCCGGAAGACCGGAAGCCCATCTCTTCGGATGATCAGAATGCCACGTTCAGCAGCGTGATGCCATCGATCTGGATGTCAAAGTACGGAGCCGAGCGGAATTCAGACTCATGGAAGTAACCGTCTTTGATGACCTCGGTGTCGGGCGTGTAGGCGTCGTCGGAGTCCACGTCGGCCATGTAGCTGTCAAGCTTCGCGCCGTCCTTCGTGAAGGTCGCAGTATCAAAGACATGAAGCTGTCCGGATTCCAGAAGAGCCCTGACTTCCGCGATCTTGGCGGCGGTGCCGGCAGCGGCAGCCTTCTCGTTGACTTCGGTCAGCTGGACCGCTTCATTTTTAAGGGTGCCGCACCAGTCGGTATCAATGGCTTTGCCTTCCTGGACGCAGCTGACGATGTACTTGAAGTACGGAGCCCAGTTGATCTTGGAAGATACGATAAAGGTGTTCGGGCAGGCGGAAACGGTGGAGCCGTTGTAGGAGACGTCCGGGATGCCGGCGTTCTCACAGGCAGTCGGAGCTCCCATGGAGTCCGCATGCTGGGACATCAGGACGCAGCCGTCGGCGATCAGCTTCTCGGCAGCTTCCTTTTCCTTGGCTTCGTCATACCAGGAACCGGTAAACTGGACTTCCATCGTGACTTCGGGGACGATGTACTTCATGCCAAGATAGTAAGAGGTGTAACCGGAAACGACTTCCGCGTAGGTGAAAGCGCCGACATAGCCGGTCTTGGCCTGGTCCGCAGTGATCTTGCCGGAGTCGATCATTTCTTTCAGCTTGAGGCCGGCGGCAACGCCTGCCAGGAAGCGGCCTTCGTAGATCGTTGCGAAAGCATTGTGGTAATTCTTAAGGCCCTCGGTATGAGCACGCGTGCCGGTGGCATGGCAGAACTCGACGTCCGGGAATTCTTTCGCGGCCTGGATCATGTAGGACTCATGGCCGAAGGAATCGGCGAAGACGATGTTGCAGCCCTGGTCGACAAGGTCGGCAGCGGCCTGGTAGCAGGCATCGGTTTCATCGACGTTGGTCTTCAGGATATAATCAACCTTCAGTTCCTCGCAGGCGGCCTTCGCAGCATCCATGAAGTTCTTGTCGTAGGTCGAGTTCTCGTCATGCAGGAAAATAAAACCGACCTTTACGGTCTTTCCCTGCGGCTGGGGCGCTTCCGTCGTATTGTCGACCGGAGCAGCCGTCGTTTTGTCGACCGGAGCAGCCGTCGTTTTGTCGTCCTTAGGGGCGGCGGTCGTAGTTCCGCCGGAGCAGGCAGCCAGAGAAAGCACCATCAGGCAGGCCAGCAGTAACGCGAAAAACTTCTTCATCTTTTCTCCTCCCAAAGAAAAAATATTTTATCAAAAACCCTTTCGGTTTATGATCCTTTTCCGCTCCCCGGATAACCCAAAGGGGAACGTCCCGTGACGTTCCCCCTGCCGATAAAAAATGGAAAGAAACGGCCTTACGGCTGTCTTCCATTTTTCCGATAGTCCGCGGTTTACGGCCGCGGGTAGAAACGTCAAACCTTATTAATGACTTATATCGTATGTTCGGTTGTATAAGTTCTCTCAGTGAACGAACGTGATGCCGGTCTTCTCGTCCATCGAAGCGATCCGCGCGAGCGATTCGATGCGGATCCCCAGTCTCCGGAGATCGTCTCCGCCCGGCTGGAAGGCCTTCTCGATCGCGATGCCGCAGCCCACGACCGTTGCGCCTGCCTGGCGTACCAGATCACACAGTCCGCATAACGCGGCGCCATTTGCGAGAAAGTCATCGATGATGAGCACCTTGTCCTCCGGGTTCAGGTACTTCTTCGACACGACCACGTCATAGACGCATCCGTGCGTAAATGAAGCCACTCTCGTCCGGTAGACCTCTCCCACGACGTTGCGGGACTGGCTCTTCTTCGCGAAGACCACGGGGACTTCGAACTCCTCAGCCGCAAGGCATGCCAGCGCTATGCCGGATGCCTCGATGGTGAGGATCTTCGTGATCTCCTCTCCCTCGTAGAGGCGTTTCCATTCACGGCCCATCTCCCTCAGAAGGGCTACATCGATCTGGTGGTTCAGAAATGAATCCACCCGAAGGATCTCGGTTCCTGAAATGGTTCCATCCTTTGCGATGCGCTTCTCCAGAAGTTCCATAAAGCCTCCAAAAGAAAACTTACCCAAAAAGCATAAAGGATTATATTCCAAAAATCAATAGTGAATAATGCAAAAACGCACCAAAATATGGTGCGTTTTTTGTGTAAGATTCACAATATCTTGTGCCTTCAGGCTTTTTTTAGGAGCGTGTGCCTCGGCTCAGCGTCCGGAAGCAGGCTTCGATCGCCTCGTCTTTGCCTGTGACCATGACGGAATCGCCCTTATCAAGGACGGTCGTCGGCTCGAAATCCACACTGAGGATATCGTTTTTCACGATACCGATGATGTTCACATGATAATTCTTCCGGACGTCGATCTCAATAATATTCTTGCCGACCCAGTTTTCAGGCACCTGCAGTTCAAAGATCGAGTTGTCTCCCGGAAGCTCGATGTAGTCCAGAATGTTGTCCGCAGAAAAACGGATGGCTGCCCAGTTCGCCATTTCATATTCCGGATAGATCACGTGATCCGCGCCGTTACGCAGAAGGAATTTCTTCTGGATCTCCCGGGATGCGCGTGAGACCACCTTCTGCGCGCCGTTTTCTTTGAGAAGCGAGGTGATCTCCAGCGAATCCTGGAAACGGTCTCCCACGGTCACGAAGCATACGTCAAAGTTATCGATGCCAAGACTCTTCAGAAACTCCAGTTTGGTGGCGTCGCCGATCAGAGAATTGACCGTGTAGGGAAGCACGGCTTCGATGTTCTGCTCATCTTTGTCCACAGCCATGATATCGTAGCCGAGTTCAAACAGCTTTTTGCAGAGATAATAGCCGAACTCTCCCGTTCCAATCACAAGGAATGTCTTTTTCATCGCTTTTCTCCTTATTATTATCAGCCGACCGAGATGCGGTCTTCCGGATATTGCATGTTTCCGTTGTCCCTCGTGGATACCGCGGCAAAGATCAGCGTGAGGCCGCCGACTCGTCCCGCGAACATCAGGAAGGACAGAATGATTTTGGAAGCAGTTCCCAGTCCGGGCGTGATGCCCGTCGTGAGACCGACAGTGCCGACGGCGGAAGCGCTTTCAAAAAGCGTCTGCCAAAGCGGCAGTCCTTCAAAAAGACTTAACAGGCAGCCGCCCAGAAGGAACAGGAAGAGATACAGGACGAAAATGGCCAGCGCGTTCCGGATGGTATCCGCACTGATACGTCTGTGATACACTGCCGCATTTTTCTTCCTTCGGAATACAGACAGCGCCGCGATCATGATCACCGCGATGGTCGTCATCTTCATGCCGCCTGCCGTCGAGCCCGGCGCGCCGCCGATCAGCATCAGGCCTGTCGTCAGCATCAGGCTGATGGGTGAGAGTGAAGCCTGGTCTGAGGTGTTGAAACCCGCAGTCCTCGTCGTGACGGACTGGAACAGCGACCTGAGCGCGCGCTCTCCAATCGGGTATGCGCTGTAGTCTGCAAAGAAGAAATATACCGCAGGCAGAATGATCAGCACAAGCGCGGTCGTCAGAATGACCTTGCTCTGAGTGGAGTAGCGTTTCAGCTTCCAGCCATGATTTCGGACATCGTCCCAGGTCAGAAAACCCATGCCGCCGATCAGGATGAGCGCTATCAGAACGGTATTGATCAAGGGTTCTTTCGCGTAGAAAGTGAAGGAACTGAACTGCTCCACATGGCCCATCAGGTCAAATCCGGCGTTGCAGAACGCAGAGACCGAATGAAATACTGCGTAGAATATGCCCTTTAAAAGCCCGAAATCCCGGATGAAGACCGGTAAGAGCGCCAGTGCGCCGAGAGTTTCGAAAATGAGCGTCATGCGGACGATCCGGCCGGTCATCCGGATGATGCCGCCGATCTGCGGCGCGGAGACCGCTTCCTGCATGGTGCTTCTTCCGACCAGTCCGATCTTCTTTCCTGCCATCCTGAAGAAGATTATGGTCATGGTAATGATGCCGAGACCGCCCATCTGGATCAGGATGAACAGAACGACTTTGCCGAACACCGACCAGTAGGTGGCCGTGTCATAGACGACCAGGCCTGTCACACAGCCTGCGCTGGTCGCGGTGAACAGCGCATTGATGAAAGGCGTGAATTTCCTTTCCTGGCTGGATATCGGAAGCATGAGAAGCAAAGCGCCGATGAGGATCATCGCCGCGAAACCGAGCAGAATGAGCTGTGCTCCTGTCAGTCTGAAACGCTTCTTCATAAGCCTTTCCTTCATTATTTTCCGAGGTTGTCGGTGATGCCGACGGTACGGTTTGCCTGATAGCAGGAGAACATTTCCTCTGTGTTCTTCGGGCAGGTCTTCCTGGAAAGCAGGCTCACGACCGGCACGATCACAAGACCGCCCACCATGGCGATGACGCCGGAGTAGATGGAATTATTGAACACAAAGGAGAAAAATGCGCTTCCGGACACATCGAGCACTTTCAGGGAGACCAGAAGCTGCACGACCTCCAGGCCGACGCCCCACACAAAGCAGACCGCCGCAGAAAGTTTCGTGGTCTTCTTCCAGTAAAGTCCGTACAGGAACGGCGCCAGAAACGCGCCGGCCAGCGCGCCCCACGAAACGCCCATCATCTGGGCGATGAAGAGGTTCCTGCTCTTGGCCTGCACGATGGCGATGGCCGCGGACACCACGATGAAGACGACGATGAAGATCCGCATGATGAGAAGCTGCCTCTTCTCCTGAAGTTCCTTCTTCCTGAGCGGGGCAATGAGGTCCAGCGTCATGGTGGACGAACTGGTCAGCACCAGGGACGACAGCGTGGACATGGATGCCGAAAGCACCAGCACGATGACGACACCGATAATGACCGCCGGCAGCGAGGAAAGCATTTCCGGGATGACCGCGTCGAAACCTTCCGCCGCGACGTCCACTTTGTAGAGCCGGCCGAAGCCGCCCAGGAAGTAGCATCCGCCCGCAACGATCAGCGCGAAGAAAGTGGAAATGATCGTGCCCTTCTTGATGGATCCTTCGTTTTTGATGGCGTAGAATTTACCCACCATCTGCGGAAGACCCCAGGTACCGAGAGAGGTCAGGATGACAACGAACAAAAGGAACAGCGGGTTCGGTCCCAGGAAGGACGAGTACTCCCAGCCGCCGCCTTCGCCTTCCGCAAGGCCGCGCATGGCTTCCATAAGGCCGCCGTTGTCATTGAGGACCGCGGCGATGACGGCGATGATGCCGAACAGCATGATGATGCCCTGGATGAAATCGTTCCAGGCAGTGGCCATATAGCCGCCGACGATGACGTAAATGCCCGTCAGCACGGCCATGATGATGACGCAGAC
>JAEEGL012536144.1_pt1 | contig 22514 bp, 30 predicted proteins | sample 9134231 | NCBI WGS metagenome assembly JAEEGL01 (sample SAMN16246548, study PRJNA631951) | gut metagenome | biome: gut microbiome; feature: rumen; material: fiber-attached | host: Bos | place: Iran: Karaj | collected 2018-10
CATCCACATATCAGCCATAAATACTTTATTATATGTAAAGTCTGGGTCATTTATTCCGAATAAACCGTAGCGACGTTTCATTTCAAAGAATTTCGATATACCCATCACACAATCCGGAAATTGCAATATACGATTTTTTCTAAATTCCGGAAGATAGAAAACACTTACGGGAATAATAGTATATGACTGATTCATAGCAACCGGATATAACTGATACACCATATTCAGTTCTCGGTCGATGATTCGTTCGTATTCTTTTTTCGGAAGAGTAATATTTATAGCGCCAGACATCGTGACCTCGCGCTCTATATAATCAAGCATTTCTGTTCTTGTCATAGTTAAACAAAGAGTTGAATTTTCTTTATTTATCAATGACAAAGCAATAATCAATTATTCAGTTTGTTCTCCTTCTTCTGAGTTTTTATCAGGATGCATTTTATCATAATATTCAAGTGCTTCCTTTATTTTTTTATTGTAATCCAAATAATCTAAATTCGGATTGCAGACTTTTTCTAATAGAATAGCAGCATTCATCATTACTCGTCCGAATGAACCGCAATAATCTATTTTTCTATATTTCCGTTTCAAGAATTCGTATACAATAATGCGATTGTCTTCTTCTCCTTCAAATTCTTTTAACTCTTCTTTGATTTCTAATAATTCTTTTTTATCTTCATCATCATCGTCCCAGTTCACCCATTCTTCATCGTCCGAAATGAATCTGCCTCCCCATAATGCCTCCAATAAATTAAAATAGTTTTGAACTTTATCAATTTCTTCACTATCTGCTTTTGCTGCTTTAACTGAATATTTCATTTGTTGTTTATTTTTCTATTAATAGTTGAATAATTTTTTGTATGTTCGTTTAAATATTTTAATTTTCTTTCCATATCTTCATATGCTTCGTCTTCAGTGAAACCGAACGAACAAAGATATTCGTAGAAACCTTCTATGAGAATTTCTGGATATGTAGTTTGATTTTCATTATTGTAATAAATTAGAATAATTCCATCCAGCGCACTACCATCATTAATATGTTCAATGCCCAAATAGTATTTCTCATTTTCGATGACTATTTCTTTAGGCAATTTATCAATCATTTTCTTTTTTATCTATTGATTTGAAAATTCCGTTTTCATAAATGATATTATATTCTTTTAATTTTTCGAAAAATTTTATACGGGCATCTTCAGAAACTAAATGGAAATTTCTTGGATCAAGATCTGTTAAGCCAATTCCGCTATGAGAAACCGCATACATTGCTTCAGTCTGCCCGTTTGTTAAATCAGAGTAAGCGGCACAATCTACTATTTTATCAACACAAAGTGCATTTCTATCATCTGGATATTGAGATACTACATCTCCCGGTTGAAAAGTAAATATATCCAGTCTTTCTGTAGCCGCATTCTTAATTTTTTCTAAAACTGAAGAAGTAACTGAAATGCATTTTTTAAAGAAATCTGTTTGTGATTTTGCATTTGACGAATCTACAAATTCTTGAAAATGAGATATGCGCACATTCAAAGAATTGATCAAATCACAATATTCTGATTGCGTCAATTCTATTGTATTTAAAACAATTGATAATTTTTCTTTCATATAATTATTTAACTTCAAATATTTCTTTGGTATAAGTCACTTCATCCGGATCTTCTTTATCTATATAATAATTTTCTATTTCTTCGAATTGTTCTGTTGTCATAGATACAAACGGCTCTTCAAAGAAAAAAGAAAAAAGCAAATGCAAGTTTTTAGTATTATTCACTACAAGTTTTTGATAGAAATCCGGATATGATAAATCTCCGGACAATTCTACAAGTTTATTGTATACATCTTTAATTGATTTCGGCAAGTTTTCAATATGATATTTTTTAAGCCAACCGCCTTTCTTCAGAGAATGTTTTTCTTCTTTTGAAATTCTATTTGATATTTTATAAAATGATTTTTTAAAATTATACCAGCGTTCTTTCTCTATCAAAGGATGATTTTCCAATTCTTTAGTATTCTTTATAAGTTCATCAGCAGATTCTTCTGATGAGCAAACGCCGAGAATTTCTGTATACGATTCTTCGTAACAATTGTAATGCTTATTAACAACAATAACGTTCATATATAATTATATTTAAATTTATTGTTTTTTCATTTGCAAAAATACAAAAAATAACAATAACAATAAATTTTATTTCTTTATTTTTTTAAAAAATAACAGCAATTGATAAAAAATATCAAAACCTGGACTAAATACAATAGTTTTGAAATTTCAAATCTTCAATTTAACAAGAATAAATAAAACAAATCAATTTAACAAGAAAGAGAATTTATGAACAGATTTTATATCGGATTTGACTTTTCAATAAACAAACCAGCCGCTGTGATTTGTCACGACGGACATCTTTACTATTATTTTTGGCCAAGAGATTTAAGCGAAAAACACGTTAATACTTATAAAGAATGCAATGTCAGAATTATTAGTCGCGGATTACCCCCGGTTAATAAAAAAGCAATTGAAAGTTCACAACTGGTTTTAATACATACAATCAGAAGCACAGATTTAGCAAATTTAATTTTGAAAGATGTAGACGATTTTATAAAAGAGCATTCAAAGGGAAATAAGATCGAACTATATATTGCTACAGAAGGACTTTCATATTCATCAAAGGGCGACGCCACTTTAAATCTTGCTACTTATAAAGGAGTTCTTTTGTCAAAAATATACGAACACTACGGTGATTCTCTCAAACGTTTATTTACATACTCTCCAATGACAATGAAAAGATTAGCCGGATGTTCTTCAAAAGAATACCAGGGAGAGAAACGTCCAATGATAAAAGCATTCTTAAAAGAACCCTTGAATTCTCCATTTAAAACTGCAATTATAGACGGAACACTTACACGTTAGAAGAATTATGTAGATGGAGTTGACGATTTGGTTGATGCTTATTGGGCATTCAAAACAATGGTAAATGAAAATCATTATGATGTTACAGTAAAAGACTAATTTAAATGGCTCAACAATTATTTGAAATACAATTAAGCGAAGAACAATAGAAAGCAGCTGATACTATTAAATTCATAAGTAGTATGGCTACTACTTCTGCGTCCGGTGATATAGCTATAAAATATGCAGAAGAAATGGCTAATAGAACTAAAGCATCATTAGATGCTTTGATTTTAATGGCCGAAACTAATGTTCAGGACGTAATGGTAAACGGAGTCCAGGCATTATATGATATGTTGGGACTTAATGAACCTTTGCTTAATACTATTAAGAATATAGTTAATATGGGTCTTCATGCTACTGATATTGCCGGTTCTGCCGTTCTTCGCGGTATGACTGCTGTGAATTCGTTTGATGTTCACGCACTCCCAATGTCTGCTGCCGCTTTGACATTAAGCACCATCAAATCAATAACTGATGTTTATATTGAGAAGTTTTTGGATGCATATGGAATATATGGAGAGATGATTATTGAATTTATTGTAGATCCCGGACTTGCTTGGGAAACTTTGCGCAATGAACTCGATACTATATTAAAATCTATAGAAGACCTTGCAATTTCACAAATTGAACAATATTTGGGACTTTCATATGAAGAAATTAAATATAAGATAACTCAAGGCAAAAACTTATATAAACAATATAAAGCAGCAAAAAAAGCGCAGAAAGAGAAGAAAGAAAAGGAAAAGAATTCAGATTCTTCTGATACTGCATCTGAAGATAATGGAATTAATAAATCCGGAAAAAAAGTAAATGTTAATGTTGATGTAGAGTTAAACCCGAATAAAGTAATGGCCCAATTGAAAGCTTGGATGTTACAAACCGGTGACGGAATTTATAACGGATTTATTGTATTTCAAATTATTGATCTTGTAAAAGAACTCAAAGAAGTCGTTTCTCAAGCAACAGACATATCTTTTGAATCTCTTTCATATAATATGGAGACATTAGACGATTTTATTGCTTTGCTTGACGAACTCGGTCTTGGAGATGACTCTACAGCAATTGATTTATCAATGATTCCGGCCATGAATCTTAATGCTATATACGCATCAATGAACAATTTGAGAGAGCAAGCGACATAGGGTCTTATTAATACTGCAAGAATTGCCGCATCAAGTGCTGAAATCAGCGGTTCAGTTACTACATCAAAAACATATGATATCACTACGGATAAAAATTCAATGACTATTACAGTCACATATTATGCTAACCCGATAGACAAGAACATTTCAAAAAGTGTTTATAATGCATTTTCAAAAGCAAAAGATTAGGATAAAGTAAATTTATTTTCACAATCTGAATGCAAAATTATACAAGAGACAATCACAAAACTTTGGACAGATTATCAAAATAACGGAACTAAAACTGCTCAAGTAAAAGTAAACAGATATACAATAAAATTTGTATTAAACATATCTGAAAAACCAAAAGAAGATCAACAAAGCAAAAAGACTCCCCAAAAGAATAATATATTCAAAGAAATAAAGAAAGACTTCAGAATGATTCCCGTCTTGGAAGAAACTCAGGTTTCTCAAGAAAAGAACCAATTAGAAAAGAAGAGAAATACTATTAAATTGTTACATACGTTATATTCGATAGTTAAATCTTTTATAGGTCCATTTAAACTTTATATAATTCTTGTAAACAATTATAAAACAAACAAAGCATATGTGCGTTCAAATCAAGATTAGAATCTTGTACAATTAATGATGGACGCACTTGACAGATTGGGTTTAACGTCATCAATGCCAAAACATACAACAACGCCCGACGGAAAACCGGTTACTAATGATATGTATACTGTGCGTTCGATAAGTTTATATGAGTATGTTACAAATACGATGCATATTAAATTTAACCAGGCAATGTCTACTGTTTTAAATGAAAACCAAAAAGAACAAATTAATGAATGGCTTGCCCGTAATGATAAAAATGCCAGAGAATTGAAAAGAGATGCACAAACCCGACTTTTCATAGATTGGGAATCTCTAAAACAACAACAAGAATGTTTGAAGAAACGATATAACGAATATAAGGGTGCTGCTCCAGAAAATACAATTAAAAAAGTATTTATTAACGAATGTGCAAAAACCAATGGTTCATTTGACGGAATGGATTTAATAGAGCAAGTCGGAGATTCTTTTGTTTACTCTGACAGCACGCTTCCAAGACTTCCGAGTCAAATTATGATGGCAAATTCAAAAAGAATTACTCAAGACTAATTTATAAATGGCAACTATAGAAGAAAAAAGAAAAGAATTGCTGAAAATGATGATGGACGCAATGAGCGTCACTACAGATGAAGCAGAAGGTACACAGGTTACTAATATTGAAGATATTCACGGATGTAATACTGATTATATTGATTATGATGAACCGCAATTGAGTCCAACTCAAATTGCAGATATGCTTCATTTGAATGATAACAATCCATTAAAAAATGCTGCCGGACTTCCAGCAGATGGTTATACAAACAATGCTGCTGGAGCACCTTCGGACGGTCGGGCTACTGCTAATACTGATGGAAAAAATGCACCCGGAACAAATGCTCCAAGTTTGAGCGGAGATTTAGCAGAAGGCCAGAAAGATCCAAATTTATTATTAAATTATTTTGATAAGATTAAAATAACTGATGACACTCAACTTAATGATGTTGTCAATTCAATCATTAACGACGAGTCTATCGGAAAAACCAGAGCCGTAGTAGAATTTGCTCAACCGTGTATAAGAGATGCAGCCGGAGTTGATTTCAAATTTCTTGTAAAGCCAGGCCAACAAATTGATGAAAATACAATAATTGCAACAGCAACAATAAACGGGAAAAAGAAGAGCGTTCGTTCGATATTCAGCAAAGGAACTGTTCTTGCTACAGACAACGGAACAAATTACAAAAGACTTTACAATGGTTATGGTACAAATCGTCATATCATTATTGACAATTATACAATCGGAGAATTTACGCAAGAGTTCAATACTGAAACAATTACTAAAATATAGGACACGTTCAGAAATGAAGCGTGTGTATATGATTTAGTTATGAACAATCTTTGCGAGAGCGTGCTTCCATTTATACTTACAAGGCGAAGTTCATCATCCGGTTCATTAAACGGACGGGAGATATTCGAAAAATATATGGAAGTCGTCAATGAAATCAAAAAACGCTTTGCAGAAGATATGAGAACTCTTTCTTCTGTAGAAATGATTAAGAGCACGAACGGAAATACAAAAAAGTTAAAAGCAGTTTTTGATACTATAGTTGCTCGCCGGCGTTTGTTTGGAGAAGAAATTATAAATTGTTATAATGTATATAAGCATGCTTTGGAAAGATGTGCTTATGATCCACAATATAATGATTGTCGTTTTTTGGCATTTAATGCAAATCCCGGATTGGATGAGACTTATACAAAAATCGGAAAGATTGATTACTTCAATTATTATGTTGCAATTCAATCTTCACTGGACCCGTATCAAAATAATAAGTATATAGAAGAATACAGACAACTATTATAGGGAATCATCGAAGAGAGAATTGCTAAAGAGGGCTATAACATTACTGAAATAAAAATAGAATTTAACGAATTGTTTTATAAGATTATCGGATATCCAAAAAAAGATTTCAATCCTTATGAAGAATTGAGAAGAGCGATGTTGAATCTTAAGAAAGAACCCACAATCTCTGATGTATCTCTTTGGATTAGTTCATTTGTAAATAAACCGGATGATGAATATTCATTATATAGCATTAAGCAATTGTCCAATATATATATGTTTATTCATAATTATAAATCATACGATCCCAAGAAAGACACATATCGCCGTCAGTCAAGCAAAGTCAATAAAAGCAATGCTGACAATTCTGCAATTTATCAACTCGTAGAAAAAGAGAATGAAAAATTAGAAAAGTTTTGGGCAAAGATAATATCAAAATTCAAAACTATGACTATTCAATCTTGTATTGATAAAACTACTAAACTTATAGAAAAAGCATAGCAATATGCTGATTGGCCCCAATCTACACAGATTACATATAAGGGCGAGAATTATGATTTGTTTTTATTTTAGAATACAGATTTAAATAAAAAAATGAAACCGGACGGTGATGTCGATTACGGAATTGATCCGAAAACCGATATTCCGAAAGTTCCAAAACCTTTAAATATACCAAACACTACAATTGCTGATTTAAAATTCGGACCCGATAATATACAAGAGGGAGAAATAAGTATTACTGATTATGATTATTGGGTAAAATACTTTTCATTAGCAACGGTTATAAGTTTACCGTTTTTGAATTGCGGTTTGGATATACCGCCGGCAATTATGATGGTTCCGCTTCCGTGTATTTTTATTGCGCTTGCTGCTATATACATAAAAATACTCGACATCGTTTTAGTTATCGGTTTAAGCATCCGGGGAATGTATATATGGCCCGTCTTTCTTTATGTGAATTGTTCACAAATGCCGATTTCTATTATGACACCGCTAATATCTCAAGTGAAAAACATTAAAGCAAAAATGAGCGCCAAAATAAATGATATTGGCGAACTTAGTGTTTAGAGTATCGTTGACGGCATTGCTCAACAAGTCGAAGAAGACAGTCGCGAATTGCGCCGGCAGAATAAACAACTTGAAGTTATGATTAATCAACTTCAAATCAAGAAAACAAAAAACCAGGAAAACATAAAGAAGATGATGAACAAGTTATATAAGCCGGATAGCAAAACAACATAGCAAATTATTGATCCTATTGGAGCAATTAACAGAAAACGCTAAACAGAAAAAAGCATTTTTAGAAAATTGATTTTTTACTATAAAACAATTAGATAAATAAAAAAACTAATATGAAGAATTTTTATACTATTAAATTTAATTCTCATTTGGTTAAAAAATAAACGTACTTAACATAAAGAAATGACCGAGAAAGACAATCAGTGGAAATGCTACAATTCGTTTAGTTGCATATTTAGTGTACTTATTATTATATTTGTAGTTTGTAGTATAGCATGGGACATTGCTGTAACGAAACCCCAAATGAAAAAAAATATTGAAGAGATAAGAGTCGAAGTAAGAGACATACATCATAAGATTGATGCCCAATTACAAAAAGACTCATTATTCGGAATCTGGAGAGATTCACTATTACAAAACGTTAAAGCAAAATAAATAAACATATAATTTAATTAAAACAAATTTTATTTCAATCCATTGATTTATTTGAGTAAATCGCATTTTGATATAAAAAGTCGTTGATAAATAAGATAAATAAAACAGAAATTCCTAAACGGACTAAAACGATGAGTCGGCTTAAACGGCCAGAGAAACGCAAAAAATAAAAGCGTTAGCATCAAAGAAAAGGTCCAGTACGCCAAAAGCAATACTTAAAAAATAAGAAAGCAGAGCGAGATATTAAGGACGTACCACCTGAACGAAACGGAATAAACGATTAAATGTTTGAACTCCAAATAAAGGAAATTCGATTCAGTATATAAAAAGAAATCATGGCAGTAAGTCTGCCGAAAGTCTTTTTGTGGTTCGTGCCTTAGAGATAAATATCTCACAAAGCAAACTGATGATTGAAAAATGTTAAGAGCAAACAAACTTGACGAAAGTCATCAAATCACAAAGACAAATAAAAATTTATCAAAAATTAATATGAAAATTAAGAATACCGCTATTAACTTCGCAGCTCAGAAGGGTAACGCTAAGTCTTTAACAGAGTCTTGGGCTCCTACTATTAAGAAGCTGTGTGGCGACAACGTTCCTGCTGAACGTTTAGAATGGATGGCACAGTTGGCTCACAATATGGTGAAGCTGAACGAGGATGCTCTTCCCAATGCTGCTAATGCTTACAGTGCATTCGGTGGCACTTATCAACCTTACAACACACAGTACAACACTCTCGGTGTTGGTGATGTTGTTCCTGCTACTAAGCCCGCTTTGACTGGTGCTGACTATGCAGACTCTCGTATCAACGGTTCTGGCGATAAACTTCCCGCTCTTCTGCCTCTGGCTTTGAAGGTTGCTGCTAAGACTATCGGTTTTGACCTCGTTAATACAACTCCTCTCCAGGGTCCTTCTGGCGTTCTGCCTTATATGGACTATGTTTACACTGGTTCTAAACAGCCATACGGTGCTACTCCCGCTTATGGTCCTAAGAATGCTAATCCTATGGCTAATAGCCAGACTAACGCTCCTTTCGAAGTTTACGGTCTGCCACACGCATTTAAGGCTAGCATCAAGGGTAACGACGAAGCAACTCCAGGCGCTATCAAGCGTGCTATGAAGGGTGCTACTGCTGTTCCTGCTGGTACAGTATTCACTTCTGGTGCTGGTACAATCGATGTTTCTATCGAACACAAGCACGTTGGTGGAACTGATCCTCTCGTAGTTGAATTCATTGGTTGGTCTCGTATCGACGGTGATCCTATGTTCAAGGTTATCAACGGTGCCGCTTCTCTGGGTACATATTTCGTTGGCGAAGGTCTGAACTTTACAGCTAACTACACTCCCGTTGGCGGTTCTGAAGAAATCGAACTTGAGATTACTCTCGTTTCTCCTCGTCTGATTTCTATGTTGGAAGACCAAATCCAGGGTTTTGCTGGTGCTGGTGAACGCGACCGTGATGCATGGTATGGCACATATCAGGATGGTACTACTCTGTACGAACCTATGAGTCGTGGTACTGGTGAACAGACTCCTGCCCGTCAGATCAGTTTGCAACTCTTCACCAAGAACGTTCAGGTTGGTACAATTGAAGTAGGTTGTGCTGTAACACAGGAACAGGTTCAAGACCTTCAGAAGCAGTGGGGTATTGATGTAGTTAAGATGGTAGAGAATGCTGCTATTAACGAGCTTTCTCAGACAATTAACCGTCACATCACAAGCCGTCTGTTCGCTTTGGGTTGGAAGAACCACTACAAGATGGTTGAAGTTGAAGGTCCTGCCGCTAACTTGAACATCTCTTTGGATCCTTCTTATACTCCTTCAAGCGAAGTTCGTATGACTCCTGCTTTCGCTATTCCTCAGAATGCCGGTATCGGTATGGATGGTGTTGAGTATGTTAGTCAGGTTAACGTGGCTCTGCCTTTCAAACCTCTCTATCTGCCCGCTGGTGCTTCATTCGAAAACCGTGACACTCTGATCAAGCGTGTTGCTTCTAACTTCTTACTGGCTTCTAACTGGATTCTCCAGCGTGGTCGCTATGGTGCTGCTACATTCGCTGTAACTAACATCACTGTTGCTACTCTGCTCCAGACTAACGCTCAGTATCAGTTCAGCCCTCTGGCTAATAACATTTCTCAGAACGGTGGTTCTCTGTATCCTATTGGCACAATGGCTGGTATGACCATTTATGTTGATCCTCTGATGAGCGGTTCTGACTGCCGCGTACTTGTAGGTCGTAAGGGTGCTAAGGATGAACCTGGTACACACTTCTGCCCATACATCATCGCCGAGTCTTATCGCACAATCGCTGAGGCAACTATGGCTCCGAAGCTGATGATTAAGAGCCGTTACGCTCTCATCGACGCTGGTTGGTATCCTGAAACGTAGTACGTTACCTTCGTAGTTGATGCTGCTGGTCTTTGATAATCAGAAAATTATGATAAAACATTAAAGTTTTAATTCATAGTAAAAAATAAGAGATGCGAAGTTTGTTTCGCATCTCTTTTCTGTTTATATATACATTTATTAAAAAATGAAGTATAATTTATATGAAAAAGAATTTTGATAAATCAGCAATTGATACATTTGATAAGTTATTAAAACATTATAAAAATGGATATTTAACTGATCGTCAATTTATTGCTTATGTCAAAAAATCAAAAGAATATCAAAATGAAGTCATTAAGAAAACTGAATTTCTTAATGATTATAAAATTTATGATATAATAGAAAGATTATATTATATCGTTAATGGTTTAACAACTATTGTTAAATGCAAATATTGCGATAATAAAGCAACGTGGCGCAAACGTGGTCTTAAAGATGGTTACAGAGAGATATGTAATTCAAAAGAATGTCGAAAAAAACAATTATCAGAAACACATTTTGGAACAAATATAATCAGCAATAATAGAGATAATAATTTTATAAAATGGCAAAATAATGTAACAGAAGTAAATGATGACATTATTAAGAAATATATTAAATATGATAAATTTATTGATTTAATAACAAATCCCATTTTGTTAAATTATTTGAATAATCGTTATAAAGATAGTGAAAATATAAAAGAAACTTTAAAACGAATTAAACTCGGAATAGAAGAAAAACCAATATGTGCATATCCAGGTTGTACAAACCCTGTTACTTTTATAGGAAGAAAAAGAGCAATGTTTTCAAAATATTGTTGTCTTGAGCATTCTTGTAAATCAAAAGAAAGAATTCGATTAACTAAAGAAAGTAATTTGAGAAATTGGGGGACTCCCAATGTTTACGATTCTGAAAAATATCAAGAAAAGATGTTAAAAGAATATGGAGTACGTTTCCATTGGCAACGTTCTGACATTAAAGAAAAAAGAAACGCAATAATTTTGAAAAAATACGGATTAGTAAATTTATTGAATGATCCAGATATTCGAAAAAAGTCTTATGAAACTTTAATAAAGAATGGAAAAAATCAAAAATCTGATAAAGAAGACGAAGTTGCTGAATATATAGAATCTCTTGGTTATAAAATAAAAAGACATTATTTTTCTGACATATTTCAATATAATGTAGATATATATATTCCGGATTATGATTTATATATAGAATATCAAGGTTCTCAATTTCATAACACACGTTCATATATGGGAACAAAAGAAGATGTAGAACAATTAAAAGAATATGAACAGCGTTCAAATGAAATAAAACAAAGCAAACAGATAAAGAAAACTCAATATGATAATATGATTTATGTTTGGAGCATCTTAGATGTTCACAAAAGATTATATGCTCAAAAAAATGGGATTCGATATTTCGAAATATATAAACAAAATAAAGTAGAAAGTATTAAATCTCAATTAGAATTTTTATTATTCTGCATTGATAAGAAAAATGTTTTTAATATTTCAGAAGACGTTTTGAAAGAAGAATTTAATTATTTCAAAAATGCTTCTGTAAATAATTTAGTACGTGGGATTGGAACTCGCAATTTTATTATCAAGCAATTTCAATGTACAGAATTTTATAAGAATGAAATGGAAATTTTTGCGACACAACCAAACACAAGAAGAAAGTTAATTCAGAACAGATGTAAATATCTTAATAAAAAAGAATGGCAACTAACGCCAAATGATATATTAACCGGATTCAAAAAGTCTGGCATTTATTACGGTTATTCTCATTTTAATCCATTATGGACTAATTATTTTATCAATCATTATAATATACATAATGTATATGATCCATGCGGCGGATGGGGGCATCATATGCTTGGAATGTTGTCTTGTGATAAAATTATATATAATGATATAAATACAAGAGTTTGTGAAAACATATCCAAGATGAAAAAATTTTTTAATATTAATAATTTAGTTATTTATAATAATGATGCTACAACATTTATTCCAGAAAACGTAGATGCATTTTTTATGTGCCCGCCATATTTCAATGTTGAACATTATGAAAAAGATTTTAATTCTCTTAATGACTATGCTTTGTTTTTAAATGAAATTTTTAAAATATGGAATATGAACTCTGCTTCAATATTCGGACTTATCATTCGAGAAGACTTTGTTTCATTAATTAACGAAACCCCAACAGAAGTATTACCATTAGAGTATGGAAAGAGTCATTTTTCAAAATTGAATGATAAAAACTTTAAAGAATATTTTTATATCTTCAAAAAGCAAAAATCTGCTTAAAGTAACAAATGAATTGTGAATTTATGTTAAAATTATTATGTTTTCATTAATTTTTGTTAATTAAATGCAATAAAATTTGTTTATTTCGAAAAAAATCTCTACCTTTGCAGCGAAAATTAAAACAAAACTGAATAAATAAAGTACAAAAGATAGATTAGTAATTAAACCAAAATTGATTTTTACTGTCTAAATATATAGATAAATAATAAAATCGTATAAAAATGAAGTTCAGAGTATTCGATAATACATCAAATGTAACAACCGCGAATGATAATAATTCATCCGCTGAAGAACGTTACTCTGTTCTGGGACGATGTCTATGATTAGGAAATCAAACTAATATATTTAGACCGGATGTCCCAAAAAGATTTCCGGTTTTATTTTGACAGAAAAAAAAAAAATTAAAATTAAGTAGACAAATATAAAAAACGAAAGTATATATTAAAGACGGCCCGCTCGTCTATCGGTTAGGACGAGAGATTTTCATTCTCTAAAGAGGAGTTCGACTCTCCTGCGGGCTACAAAAATACATTGGTGCGTTAGTTCAGCTGGTTAGAATGCCTGCCTGTCACGCAGGAGGTCACGGGTTCGAGTCCCGTACGTACCGCTCAATAAAGAGTTCTTTGAAATATATTAAATAATTCTTGCGTAGCTCAGAGGCAGAGCAGATGGCTGTTAACCATCAGGTCGGGATTTCGAAATTCTCCGCAAGAGCAGTTATTGGGGGATTAGCTCAGCTGGCTAGAGCACTTGCTTTGCAAGCAAGGGGTCATCGGTTCGAGTCCGATATCCTCCACAAATATCGCGGGGTGGAGCAGTTGGTAGCTCGCCAGGCTCATAACCTGGAGGTCGCCCGTTCGAGTCGGACCCCCGCAACTAAAATATGCCCCGTTAGCTCAATTGGCAGAGCAGCGCACTTGTAATGCGCAGGTTGTTGGTTCGATTCCGACACGGGGCTCAAAGTTCTTTGAAATAATATTCGGGCACTTAGCTCAATGGTAGAGCAGATGGCTGTTAACCATCAGGTTGTAGGTTCGAGCCCTACAGTGCCCGCATTTCGGTGAGGTGGCAGAGTTGGTCTATTGCGCCGGTCTTGAAAACCGGAGGCCGCGACGAGTGGTCCGGGGGTTCGAATCCCTCCCTCACCGCTAAGTTCTTAACTCATTGATAACTTGTTAAATTCTTTGCAACAAACTGTTACATAGAATAAACATACATCAGGAGCTCGAATCGTGAAGAACTATTTTAAACGTCTAATTTGAATAACTTCGGATTAGACGTTTTTTTGTTTTTATAGTATAATTCATAAAGTAAACATTTAATTTATGGATTCAAATGATATTTATATAAACCCAGAACGACTCGAAATTTCGAAAGAAAATATGAAGCTCGGAAATGCGTATATTTTTGTTCGAACAGACGGATCTTTTATGCTTTATTCTAATAGAGAATCATATGGAAACAGATGGTTTGCTCAAGATTGGTTTGACATCAATAAAAATTTTATACAAACAGAAGTACAAACTACATGTATTTTGTCTCCAACATCTACATATCCTAAAGAAGAAATAGATTTTAAAGAAACAATTTCTGGAACATATTCTATTAGTGTCAAAACAAAACATTTAATTGAAAATTCATTTTTCAAAGCGTTTACTTTAATGGCTCCGATTACTAATGAAATCAATACTAATATTAGATATTATGAATTTAATAAAACTCATGAACAACATCACGAAACAACATATATTAAGGGAACTTTAGATGATAACAACATATTATTTATAGAACCAGGTACATGTCTGATTGAATTATTTCCAAAGAATTCTATATTGAATCTGACTCGCATTAAAAATCAGATACCAGATTACGGAAATAAAATGACAAATTGTTGTCATTATGTTACTGATCAGTTTAGCATAGATTATTCAAAAAGAACATTATTATCCCATTGGATTAATAATGATTCATTTTTTATGCCGAAAAAATACGAAAAAGAATGTATACTCGTTAACAATAAAAATTGTTATATCATTCCATCTGATGTATTTGACGATTTTAATACAAAATACATTAGAGCAGTTGAAGACATCCAAAACGTTAGATGGAAAATATTAAATACAATTCTTGAAAATCACAAAAAACTATACGGATTAGAGTCTTGCATTAAAGCGCAAAATCAAATTTTTAATCTTTAAATTATTTACTATAAACTAAAAATATATTTTTTCGTATTATATATGTTGATTTGTTTAAAATTAAAATATTAAAAAATGGAAAACTTTAACGATTTTAGAAAATTTGCTGTAAATAACAGAAGTGTCAGCGGAATGGTAATTGATGATTTCTTTAAGAAAAACATAACTACTCCGATGATGTTTCAGAGTCCATATATTATCGAACAGAGTCAAATGAATATGACGCAACTTGATGTATTCTCCAGATTGATGAAGGATCGTATTATATTCATTTCTGATGAAATTGACGATACTATGGCAAGTATCGTTAATGCTCAGCTGCTTTGGTTGAAAAATGAAGACGAATCGAAAGGCATTTCTGTTTACATCAACTCTCCCGGTGGCAGCATTTCAAGCGGAAATGCTATACTTGATGTGTTTGAATATATAGAGTCAGAAACTTGTCCGATTAACACTATTGCTCTTGGAACTGCTGCTTCTATGGCAAGTATTCTTCTTGTTGCCGGAACTCCCGGACACAGATATGCTACCAAGCGTTCACGTATTTTGATTCATCAGCCACTCGGCGGGTTCGGCGGTGGACATGTTCAAGCATCCGATATGGAAATTGAAGTGAAAGAAATCAAGTATTATAAGAAGCAGTTATTTGATTTCTTATCTGAAAAGACCGGAAAACCATATGAAGAAATCGAAAAAGACGCAGATCGCGATTTCTGGATGAGTGCAGAAGAAGCACTTCACTATGGTCCCAAGGGCATCATTGACGAGATTATCTCTACAAAAAAGTAATTAAGTTTCTTTAATGGCTAAACTATATTTTTACTATGGTGCGATGAATTGCGGCAAATCGCTATCTCTACTTTCTAAAGCATATGGATTTAGAGAACGTGGAATAGACGTTTTGCTGATTAAAAGTACAGTAGATACAAGAGATTAGGGCGTAATACATTCAAGAGCGTTAAATGTCGAAGAGCAATGTTTGTCTATTACTCAGGACGACGATGTATTTGTAAAAGTAACACACGCATTAAGTGATGGTCCGGAATATAAATGGATTCTTGTTGATGAGTGTCAATTCTTAACAGAAAAACAAGTTGATCAATTATCAAAAATCGTAGATGTTCTGAACATCAATATCATTTGCTACGGATTAAGAACAGATTTTCAAACAAAGTTGTTTCCTGGAAGTAAGCGATTATTCGAGATTGCTGATAAATTTGAAGAAATGAAATCAACGTGCAAATGCGGAAATCGCGCTTCAGTTAATGCTCGTATTGATTCACAAGGAAATATAGTTACAACCGGACCCCAGGTTGAATGCGGACATGAAGACCGATATGTAACACTATGTAGAAAATGTTTTTTTAAAGAACTTAAGAAAACTAAAAATAATAAAGAGAGAAAATAAAACTTCTCTCTTTATTTTTTATATATAAATGCTTTTTAACATAGTTATTTATACGATAAATAAAGAAAGCGTTTTTATTTAACTATGTTAACAAAATACGAGAAAAAACAAATTTATGAGAACATTATGAGCGAACTTCCTTCACTCATATCTAATATTATCAACGAAAACTTAAAATCGGATGATAATGATTATATATTCTATTCTAATTTTATGAATTAGAAAACATATTATCTTCTTGCAAAGAAATATCAAACTAAAGGAATTGACTTTGCACAAGTATGGATTTGTGAACGTGTCGAAGATAAAGAGTTTGATATATATTCATTTTTGATTACACCAAAACAGAATAAAATAGCAATTATTAAGAAGGGCGCAGAAAAAGAAACTGATAATCAGGCAAAGAAAACCATCGAAGAAAAACTTTCAGAAAAGTTATCGAAAGAAAACATAAAAGTTAGAGATATTTATGTTGATGGAAAGTCAGTTAAAACTGAACTCAAAAATATCAATGAAGATGAAGAAAAAGTAAAAAATGAATTGATTGGAATTATTTGGAAAAACAATAAAACAAATAAAAATGAATCAGTTCAAATGACTAAACAAGATAAAGCCAAAAATATTACAGCAATGCTGAAAAAGATTGCGACAGATGACAACGCATTTAATGAAGTAGTCAAATTATTCAATAAGATTAAGACTTTGGCTGGAAATCATAAATGGGATTTTGATTATGCGTTAAAGACTATTAATAAGAAATTGGCTTCTATTGAAAAAGATGATAAATAATAAAATGTTAAGTTTTTAAACAATGAACAACAATTTTACATATCTACCAAAAGAGCAAGTGAAGTACATCACTCAAGAGATTGAACCGAAACAAGTTCAATATGTTGCTGATATAAAATGCATTGGAGACGAATGTTGCAAAATGTGTGATCCAGAAAGCGAATATTGTTGCAAAGAGTGTGAAGGAAGAGATGCAGAAGAACTCGGAAGCAATATAGTTTTCATTTGTAAGATTTTCGCATTTTGTGATAAATTACGTGTGCTCCATTGGGCCGCAACAAATATGAGTTATCACAATGCTCTTGATGATTTTATCAAAATATTGGAAGATTATAAAGATGCAATTGCCGAGAACATTCAAGCAGTCATCGGATTCCAATTTAAATCATCTGATTTTACTCAAATTAATCTTCCCATTGAAGATAATCCTATTTCTGTTTTAAATGAACTGAAGATATGTCTTCAAAACTTTTTGAAAGACCACGAAGATGACATTGAATATGAAGGATGTCGTAATGCAACAAGCGGACTTCTCGAATCAGTTTATAAATATATCTACGTTTTCCGTCTTTGTAAAGATTAATAAGACCTGTTGATTAATGAAAAGAGAGATTAAAGATTTTGATTTTGATAAAGCACTTCTTGAATTCGGGCTTCCCTCTGAGATGGTGAATAATATCAATAGGGGACCGCAACATACTTGCGGTCTTGAATATCGTATTATCCCTCTTGATTCTCCAGCAATCAGAAAGCAAGATAATGATAGAGAATTTGAATTCGATGCTCCTACGGAATTATTTCTCATAGGAAAAGAAGTAGCCGGTTATTCAGTAGAATAGAATAAAATGATATGCGGACGCATTGTAAATTTTGTTTGGGACGAAGAAGAACCGGATACGGTAAAGTATTATACCATACAAGATGAAGAAAGCAATATAACTACAAATATATTTGCTAATTCTGCTCACTTCATTGATAGTATGAAAAAATCTAAAGATTCAGCAGATTATATTTTTTAGAATCAGATAAAAGATATAAAAAGTGATTTTTTTAATGCTGATGAAAAACACTTTGAAAAAGAATCAAGATTCAGGAAAGCATTTAATGAAAATATAGAAGTTGAAACTTCTGATATTTTGAATCATTTCAATATTAACGACGATGCATATAAAAAAGCATTTCTTATTGATTATCACATAAAGTCGAAATATATAAATTATTTTGATGATAAGTTTTCAGGAAAATATACAAATACAAATATTTATATAACAGAATTAGATAAATCTTTATTTTGCTCTATGATGGGAATCAGTGAAACTGATGATGAGAGTATGGCTGAGTTATCAAAAAAATTCATTCAATCTTTTCTAAAGTCTGTGAGTCAAAAAGATAGTCGAGTGAATGTTATGTTTACCGGTCGTAAGATTAGATTTCAATACTATGAAAGAAAATATCCGGCAATTAATAGTTGGTACCATTTGTGGTTATATGCTCAAGCATTTAATAAATGCAGATTATATGAGAAATATCTAATAAATGAATATAATAATGATATTAAGATTGTTAAGAATAATAAAATATTTAATGAGATTGTATCAAATCTAATTTGTCACGATTTAGTTAAAAGACCGGAATACATCAAATTACCAAACGGAAACATAAAAGAAACATACATTTAAAATTATGATTTATAACAAATATATTCACGCATTAGTAGAAAATTACTATCAGAAGAATTCGACTGAACAAATGAACAGTCAATTAAAAATTGCCAAGAATGCGGCTCGTGCTGCTGCTGAAGCAGAAAGTGCCCGTCGTGATTTCATTATAGGTGTATTGGGAAAGAGTACATATCTTAAATTTGGTGCAGAGAATGAAATGTTTGCTCCAATTCCATTAAACGCTTTGAAAATCACACGAAAAGATTTTGATATGCTTGCTGGAGATAATCTTGAAGCCGGTAAAACCGAGCGTCTTGTTGAGCGTCTTGGCGTTAAATATTACAGAAATGATTTCGTTTTGAGAAATGATGGTTATGAAGATGTTTTAAAAACTGACATTGTAATTAAAACCGTTGACGAACTGGTTGATTTCTTTTACAATATTTTATATTGTTTTAAGAAAACATACGGTTATGAAGATGGTATTGTATGGAAACCGTTTGTGCGCAAATTCAGAGCATATCTCAATCGTTAAAAAGATATATATGGATAGAATCTGAAAGTTATTGTTCAACTTTCAGATTTTTCTTCGATAAATAAAAAAATTATAAAAATTTCTAAGAAAAGAGAATTATGAATTATTCAGAGTATTTTGGAAACACTCCTGCTGCCAAATAGAGCGGCAATAAAGTACCCATTAAGAAAATTTATGCAGACAGCCCTGTTATTGTAGATAATCAAAACGGTCAAACTGCAACAAGAACATATCAGAACGCAGATCCTATTGTAGTTCAAAGGTTGACACATGAACAAGAGATTATGCAGCAACAGCAAATGGCTATGTCGAATCATTTGGCAGAATAGCAGAAAGCATATTATGATAAGATTTGGAATGATAAAATTGATAAAATGGATGAAGAAGCAGCACCCGGTCCAAAAAAGAAAGTGAAAAAGATTTCATTCATTGATAATAAGATAAAAGCAGACGAAGATGCTGCTACTTGTGTTGATGTGCTTACGCCGGCTGATATCGAAATCAATAATGAGCAAGTTTTCGAATCAAACTCTAAAGATGTCGTTGATGAACACCTGAACGATGATTTTGAAGATGATAATACGATGTTGATTCCGGATTCAGAAACAACTTTAACAGAAAATGTTAAAGATGAAGATGAAGTTACATCACCAGAAGAATTAAGTCATGCTGAATATTTGACGCCAGTCGAAGCTGATAATGGAAATATCGTCAATGATGAATCTGTTAACAATTCTCCAGTAGAAACTCCCGAAACTTATGGAAATTCTGAAATTAATGAAGTTGAAGAAAAAAATGAAGAACCGGTAGAACCCATTCTTGCTCAGGACGCAGAAGTAGAAACTATTGAAGAATTCGAAGAAGCAGATGAACTTCCCGAAGAACTCAAAGATTTGAACATTGATGAAGAATATGAAGCAGAACGTGCTGCCAGACTTGCAGCAAAAGAAGAAGCCTCTGATTCTAAAAAGAAAAGTGCTAAAAAGTCTTCTTCTCCAAAACGCAAGAAACCAGTTGTAAAAGCAAAAATTAAAAAATAATTAGATATTATTTAAATAATTAAACGCTTGGCTTCTTATAGTCAAGCGTTTATAGTTAGTTTTAAAGATAAATACAAAAATAACCGTCAAACAACAATGATTTTTTTTAAAAAACTTAAAGAGTACATTTCTAAATTTTCTTTCAAAGATTGGATTATTATAATCTTATCTCTTATGACACTCAGTCTATATATTTGCGGACGATATTATAAAAACAAGTCAAATAATCAAATCGTTATTTATGAAGACAGTTTGTATACATATAAGAATAAACTTGATTCAGAATATGTTGCAAAGAATTTGTATATTCAAGAAATAAAAGATTTGAAAAATGGAAATAAAGAGTTGTATGATGAAATTAAAAATTTAAAAGATAATCCCCTGGTAGTTACAAAAGTTGTTACTAAATACGAAATTAAAGAAGTTGCAACGAATAGTGATTCAATCAAACAAACTACAGATTCTTTAAATAATGTATGGAAGAATCTTTATTGGAGTGCGAACGAAGATAACGGTTATTATTCTATAAGCGGTCATACTGATGTAGTAAGCAATTTTTCAAAATTTTCGACGACTATAAGCAACTTAACAATTCCCGTAAAATTTACTTTTGATTTAATAGAAGGCAAAGAAGATAAACAATTAAAAATCATCGCTCGTTCTAATAATCCATATGTAAAAGTAGAAGATATTGATGGCGCAGTAATTGATCCTACAGATATAAAAACATTAAAAAAATGTTTCCCGCAAAAACATTGGCATTTAGGAATCAGCGTGGGATACGGTATCGGTATTTATAATAAAACTGTTATTGCTACACCACAAATCGGTCTCGGTTTAACATATTCATTCTTTAGTTTTTGATAATTAATTCAAAAGCGAAAATATGAAAAAATAATTTAGATAAATAAAAAGATGAATCAAAGAAATCTATACATCAAACTCAATAACAACAACGATGAACTGCTGCTTCTCGTTGCTCTGAATTGTGTTTATATGTAAGATTTCCGATTAAATTTATAAAATAAAATATAAAATCATCCGGAATAAATCTTACAGAGATATTCCGGATGATTTTATTTTAATGGGCCAATGGCGGAAATGGTAGACGCGACTGACTAAGAATCAGTTAAACCGAAAGGTTTCTGGGGGTTCGAGTCCCCCTTGGCCTACAAACGGCTATGTGGCGGAAATGGCAGACGCGACAGATTCAGAATCTGTTGGGTTCACGCTCATCCGGGTTCGAGTCCCGGCATAGTCACAATAAAATTAAGTGTAATTGTACCATTTTGGTGGATTTTCTTCAAGAGGACAATCATAAAACATATCATTCATAGAAGTACCATAACCAATGTTCCAGTTTGATATGTCGCCATCAAACTGAGATTTATAAAACATCTCACTTATATCTTCAACAAAACCAACGTCCCACTATGATATGTCACCATTAAATTTAGAATAAGCAAACATTTCACTCATATCAGTAACATTACTTACATCCCACTTTGATATATTACCATTAAATTTAGTTTTCTAAAACATCCAACTCATATCTTTAACATTACCAACATTCCAATTAGATATATCACCGTTAAATTGAGAATTATTAAACATACTATCCATATCAGTAACATTACCAACATTCCAATTAGATATATCACCATTAAATTGAGAACTATCAAACATACCACCCATATCAGTAACATTACTTACATTCCACTATGATATGTCTCCGTTAAATTTAGAATCAGCAAACATACAACTCATATTAGTAACATTACTAACCTCCCACTCTGATATATCACCGTTAAATTGAGAGCCACGAAACATACACTCCATATTAGTAACACTACTAACATCCCACTATGATATATCTTTATTAAATTTAGAGTGTTCAAACATACCTCTCATATTAGTAACATTACTAACATCCCACTATGATATTTTTTTATTAAATTTAGAATCTCTAAACATACCGCTCATACTAGTAACATTACTAACATCCCACTATGATATTTTTTTATTAAATTTAGA
>JAEEGL016831096.1_pt1 | contig 22514 bp, 15 predicted proteins | sample 9134231 | NCBI WGS metagenome assembly JAEEGL01 (sample SAMN16246548, study PRJNA631951) | gut metagenome | biome: gut microbiome; feature: rumen; material: fiber-attached | host: Bos | place: Iran: Karaj | collected 2018-10
CTGAATAATTTGATTTTTATTATTTTTCTCTTGATATTTATTAATATCACTGGTATATTATACACAATAGATGCATAAATATACATTAATTTGCATAAAATCAGGAGGATATTATGAAGAATAAAATTATATCTGTAGTACTTGTTGCAATGATGATGGTAGCTTCACTTGCCGGATGTGGTAGTTCATCAAGCTCTAAAGAGACTCTTGTAGTTGGAACTAACGCAGCTTTTCCACCTTTTGAATATATTGGTGATGATGGCAATCCAGATGGCTTTGATGTGGCACTTATAAAGGCTATCGGCGAGAAGATAGGCATGGATGTCCAGATTCAGGATATGGAATTTGACTCACTTGTATCTTCAATTGGTGGCAAGATTGACGTAGCAATCGCTGGAATGACTGTAACAGAAGAGAGACAGAAGACAGTTGATTTCTCAGATCCATATTATGAGGCTGTTCAGGCAGTTATTGTTCCTAAGGGATCAGCAATTGCAACAGCAGATGATCTTAAGAACTGCAAGATTGGTGTTCAGCTCGGAACAACTGGTGAATTCATCGCGGATGAAATCGAGGGAGCAGAGGTTTCCGCCTACAATAAGGCTATTGATGCAGTTAACGATCTGAATAATGGAAGACTTGATCTTGTTATTGTAGACAAGAACCCTGCAGCTGTTTTTGGAACACAGTATGCTGACCAGGTTGATGTTATCGACGGCTCAGCCTTTGACTTTGAAGCTGAATTTTATGCAATCGCTCTTCCTAAGGGAAATACAGAGCTTGCAGAGAAGATCAACAATGCTATAGCAGAACTTAAGAAGGATGGAACTTATGATAGTCTCATCGCTAAGTACATCGAGGAGTAATTAGGAATATATGACTCTACAGGAACGTTTTATTGCCGCTTTTATTGAGAGCGACCGCTGGAAACTATATATATCAGGCCTTGGAATCACGCTTGAGATAGCTCTTTTTGCAGGAATCATAGGAATTATCATTGGTACACTGCTAGCGCTTATGAAGCTTTCTACAACAGAAGACGGCAAGCCTACAATTCCAAACTATATTGCAACAATATACATTGATGTTATCAGAGGAACACCAAGTGTACTGCAGCTTCTTATCATGTGGTTCATTATTATGGCTTCTTCTAACAACGGTATATTGGTAGCCTCTCTTTCTTTTGGAATAAACTCAGGGGCCTATGTGGCAGAAATTGTAAGGGGAGGAATCCTTGCAGTAGATAAGGGCCAGATGGAGGCAGGAAGAAGCCTTGGTTTGTCCAAGTGGGCAACTATGCGCTACATCATCCTTCCTCAGGCTGTCAAGAATGTTATTCCACCTCTTGGAAATGAGTTTATTACGCTTATCAAGGAGACTGCGATAGTGGGTTATGTAAGTCTTACGGACCTTACTAGAGTAGCTAACCAGATTGCATCAAGGACGTATGATGCATTTATGCCTCTTATCGGGGTAGCAGTGATCTATTTCGTGATCATAAAGCTGCTGACCATTTTCCTTGGCAAAATAGAGAGGAGGATGCGCAGAAGTGATATCCGTTAAGAATTTATGTAAAGAATTTAAGAATACAGATGGTAGCGTGACCAAGGTTCTAAAGGGAATCAACTACGAGATAAACAAGGGCGAGAAAATAGTTATTGTTGGACCTTCAGGATCTGGTAAGAGTACTTTTTTAAGGTGCCTTAACCTTATGGAGAGACCTACTTCAGGGCATATCATCTTTGATAATGTAGATATAACTGACTCTAAGGTTAACATCAATAAGGTAAGAGAGCGCATGGGAATGGTTTTCCAGCACTTTAATCTCTTTAACAACCTGACAGTTATGCAGAATCTGACACTAGCCCCTGTTAAGCTTGGGATAATGTCTGAATCTGAGGCCAAAGAGAAAGCAAAGGGCCTACTTGAAAGAGTTAATCTCCTTGATAAAGCTGATGTTTACCCGATTTCTTTATCTGGTGGTCAGAAGCAGAGAATTGCAATTGTTCGCTCACTATGCATGAATCCGGAGGTTATCTTGTTTGATGAGCCTACATCAGCTCTTGACCCGGAAATGGTAGGTGAAGTTCTTGATGTTATGAAGCAGCTTGCAGATGAGGGAATGACCATGGTTGTTGTAACTCACGAGATGGGCTTTGCAAAAGAGGTAGCAACAAAGGTTCTCTTTGTGGATGAAGGACAGATCCTTGAAGAAAACACTCCGGAGGAATTCTTTGGAAATCCGCAGAGCAAGCGCCTTCAGGAGTTTTTATCCAAGGTACTTTGATGGGTTGAAAATGCTCAAAAATGTGTAGCAAAAGCTAGAAATATTTCTTCGGAATGATATAAAATAAGACTTAAACTGGATGCTTAATGTATCCAGTTTTTTAAGTGGAGGATATATGGATAATCTGGTAATTGCAACAAATGCGGTAGTGCCCTTTATGGTTTACATTATGATTGGTGCCATAGCAAGAAAGCTTGGCCTTGTAAAAGAGACGTTTCTTAGGGAGCTAAATGGGGTTATTTTTCGCGTTTTTTTTCCATTCATAATGTTTAATAACCTCTATGATGCGGATTTTAGCACGCTAAAAGATGCTGGCTACGTGCTTTTTGCACTGGTGGCAACTCTTATTGTTGTAGTTATCTCTTTTTTCGTTGTTCCTCTTTTTGAAAAAGATAACAGGAGAAGAGGCGTAATAGAACAAGCTATATTTAGGAGTAATTCTGTTTTGTTTGCTATTCCTCTTGCTAACAGTGTTTTGGGAGCAGAAGCCAGCACTAAGAGTAGTATTATCGTGGCCTTCCTTGTGCCTGTTTATAATATCTGCTCGGTTTTTATCCTGGAATATTACAGAGGTGGCAAGGCTTCCGCTGGGGTAGTTGTTAAAAATGTTCTCAAGAACCCGCTTATTGTTGGTGCTATAGCAGGCGCAATCTTCAATATTTTGCCTGTAACTATGCCGATTTGTCTGGTCAAGCCAATTACGCAGCTATCAGATCTGGCAACACCTATGGCACTTTTTGTACTTGGTGGAACTCTTCATTTTTCTGATCTTCGAAAGAATGCCTTTTCTCTTGCAGTTGGTACAGGTATCAAGCTGATCGCACTTCCAGCGCTTATTACCTATATTATGGCTTTGATGAATTATGGACCTTCTGAACTGTTTGCTGTATTTTGTATGTTTGCAACACCGGTTGCCGCCGCTTCTTTTCCTATGGCTCAGAGTATGGATGCAGATGCAGACCTTGCTGGGGAGTATGTAGTTGTCAGCACGCTGCTGGCCATTGTGACTATTTTTATCTGGATTTTAGTACTCAAGAACCTGGGGCTAATATGACAAAATAATAGTTAAAATTGCGTATTAATCATAAAAAATGCGTATCTTTTAAGTAATCAACTGTTGTAAAATATTCTTTTCAGAGATGGGAGCGAAGTGCAATAGGGGGAAGCAATATGCGAAACAAGACTTTGCGTAAATGGGGGCTTTTTTTTGACAGGATTTCCTACAAACTATTTGTGACTATCTGCGTCAGCGCGCTTGTTGGCGTTTTTATGGTGTTCATGGTGGTCAACACACTTATGATAATGCACTCCAACAACCAGAAGATGGCTCAGCAGGAGGCACAGGTGACTACTCAGAATATGGTGTATAGCGTGGAGGAGAGGCTTGAAAATCTCCGCCAGTATTACCTTTATTCTGCTATGAATGATGATCTTGGCTGGTTTTTAAATAACCGTCTTGCATATTCTGATTATGCCAGGTATAAGGTTATAGATTCGGCACTTGGCAATAATGCATTATTTCCCAATTACATCAATAATTATGTCATAGTGAATATTGCAAATAACAGGGTCATTAGTACCAGAGGTATCTATGACTTTTCTGAGATGATCAATAAAGAAGAAATTCTAAACATCTATGAGAACAACACTCAGGAGGTTAACAGAGGAAACTGGGTTTATGTTCCTGATGGTACAGATGTAGATAGCAGAGACCTTCAGTATCACTTGACGGTGGATACTAAGGGACTTAATTATGTGCTAAATCTCCCACTTGGTACATATGCCTCTAAGGGTTTTCTTCTTGTAAATGTAGAAACACAGGAATGGAAGCGCTGGATCTGGGAGGGAGTAAGTATTTCAGGCAAGGCTGTCTGTGTGCTGGATAATGATGGAAATGTGATCTATGCCTCTAACTCTGGTTTTTCTGAGCAGTGCCAGAAAAAGTTTTCTTCAGATCAGCCTATGAAGCCCTCTAGAATGGAAGTTCAGGGAACAAACAGTATTGTATCTGGCGCATCTTCCAGCATTCTTGGTTGGAATTATTATGTGGCCTATGATTATGGGACTTTTTTGGGAGCTACCTGGAAACTGATAATTGAGTTTCTGATAGCTGTTATGGCGCTTGCGCTTCTAAGCTTTGTTTCCCTTCGACATGCTATATATCAGCCTGTGGAGCGACTAATTAAGGAAGTTACTGACGATAAGCAACCGCTGGTTTCTGGAAACGAGCTCCAATTCCTGGCTGGTCAATTTGCAAACCTTAAAAATGACAAGGAAGCCCTTGATCAGGCCATGATCCAGCGTAGGAAAAGACTTGCTGAACTATTTGAGATGAGACTTATTCGAAGCGCTGTTTCCGCTGAAGATGAGTGGGAGGAATACGTCAAGGTTCTGGGGCTTACCAGGCATAAGCTATATGCTACTGTGGCAATCATACCAGATCTTAGGGACACTTCAATATCTGAGGATGAGATAAATGAAGATGCTTACTGTCTTTCTCTTGCAGAAAGCCTGCCGGATTCATTAAAGAATATGCCCTGGCTTCCTCTTATTAATGATTCTTGTACGCTTACATGCATCTTTGCAGATGATACGGAAGAGGCGCTGCTGGCGCAGATTTCCAAATATAATAAGGCGGTAAAAGAGTTTGCTTATAAAAACTTTGGTTTCCAGATACAGATGGGAGTAAGCGAGCTCCATACCCAGTACAGACATTTGGGAAGAGCCTACCACGAAAGCGTTTTTGCTCTTCAATATGAACCTGATACCAGGGAGAGTTCAGAAAGTGATTGTCGCTTCTACATTCAGTCATCAAGAGCTGCAGAAGAAGGGATAAATCTCCATAAATATGAAAAAGAAATCTGTGATGGCTTAAAGGCTATGGATAAAGCCCAGTGTTACAGGCTGCTTGATGACTTTACTGACAGGCTCAGAACCTTTGGGGAATGGGCTGTTGCGTCAGTGTACTTCGCAGCTCTGATCGATAGGATCCTTATGGAAGCTATTGGTATGAAGATTGACATATTGATACTGTGTCCTGAGGGACTTCATAAGCTATATCAGCAGATCATGGAAGCAGGAGATGTAAAAAGGGTTAGAAAGAACATGAAAAAGATGCTCATCGACCCAATCCTTCAGGAGAGAAGTAAGCTCCTTGTTGATCAGTCCTACCAGATGATGGCTGAGATTGAGCAGAAACTGGCTGACTCCAAGGGAAATATAACCCTTAACGAGTGTGCAGATGAGCTTAATGTGACACCTGCCTACATTTGGAAGATATTAAAGGCTGAAAGAGGCAAGACTTTTAGCGAGTATCAGGAGCAGTACAAGATTGAAGAGGCCAAAAAACTATTGCAGACAAATCTTTCGGTTTCAGATATAGCTAATGAGTTAGGATATACTAATGCACAGAACTTTATCCGTTTCTTTAGTAAGGGAACAGGCTTAACACCTGGAAAATATCGCAAACTAACCTACGGATCCATTTAAAAACGAATTTAATAACAGCTGCTTTTTAAAAAGTATCATTTTCTTTTTTGAGCCCCAAAAAGGGTGTTAGAAAATGATACTTTTGTGCATTTTGCACAATTTGGAAGCGCCTGAATTATGATAATCAGTCAAAAATAATATGATTATAGATGTTAGGAGAGGGCGAAGTTATCATAATCATGTAAAAAGCTTGTGAGAGCTGATTATATTTGTGGAATACCACAAAGGGATGAAAAAGGGAAGAAGGAGAGGCGTATGGCAAAAGCAAAAAAGCAGCTGATCAAGATGGCAGACGGATCTGTATTTGAAGCCAACAGGACCAGTAATGCAAAGTATTTCAAGCAGCATATGTGGTTATACTTTATGCTGCTTCCGGGTCTTATCTACATGATCCTATTTAGATACGTGCCAATGGGCGGACTTGTTATTGCATTTAAAGACTATAGTCCATTCAAAGGCTTGTGGGGGAGCGACTGGGTAGGATTTGCAAATTTCACCAGGTTTTTTAGTAATAATGATTTTAGGAAACTATTGGTAAATACATTGGGAATCAGCTTACTGCAGCTGGTTTTGTATTTCCCGGCACCAATTATTTTGTCTTTATTCTTAAATGAAGTAAGACATAACGTTTATAAGAGACTTGTTCAGACACTGGTTTATATTCCACACTTTGTATCCTGGGTTATCATCGCAAGTTTGACCTATCAGTTATTTAATGTAACAGATGGTGTTATCAACATCATATACAAGATGGTAACAGGAAATACCTTCGATATCCTGTCTAAGGCATCAGCTTTTTGGGGACTTATCGTAGGTCAGGATATATGGCGTGAGACTGGTTATGGAACCATTGTTTTCCTGGCAGCTTTATCAGGAGTTGATCAGGAACTTTATGAAGCAGCCAAGGTTGATGGCGCAGGCCGCTGGAGACTTATGTGGCACATTACACTTCCAGCAATCAGAGGAACCATCATCATGATGCTGATCCTTAGAGTTGGCGGCATCTTGAATACAGGCTATGAGCAGATTTTCCTTATGAGAAATGACCTGAACATCGCAAGGGCAGAAGTATTTGATACCTATATTTATACAAAGGGTATTAAAAATGGTATGTATTCCTTCTCCTCAGCGGTTGGTATGTTCAAGTCAGTTGTTGGAATGATCCTGGTTCTTTTGTCAGACAGAGTTGCTAAATGGTTTGGCGAAAGCGGAATTTACTAGAAAGGAGGAGACGGAATGTCTAAAACAAAATATCAGACTGGCGTAAGAGTTCAGAAAAGCGTCGGTGACAAAATTGTAGATGTGATCATCTATGTTGTTCTTGGACTTATTGCAATAAGCACTATATTACCGTTCCTCTATGTGTTTGCAGGATCTTTTGCAACGGAAAAAGAACTTACAGAAAAAGCATTTTTCATTGTCCCATCAGTATGGTCCTTGAATGCTTATAGGTATGCCATAAAAACAGCTAACATCTTAAGAGGACTTAGGAACTCAATAATCCTGACTGCACTTGGAACAGTAATGTGTATGCTCTTTTCGCTTACCTTTGCATATCCACTTTCCAAGACACACTTCAGGGGCAGAAATTTTGTGATGAATATGGTCATTGTAACCATGCTCTTTAGTGGTGGTATGATCCCCTCTTTCATCGTATATAAGGCCTATGGCCTGTACGATACCTATTGGGCTCTGATCTTACCAGGACTTATCAGCCCCTTTAACATGATCATTATTAAGAAGTTCTTTCAGGGACTTCCTGTGGAGCTTGACGAGGCGTCCTACATGGATGGAGCCAATGATCTGCAGATATTCCTTAAGGTAGCACTTCCTCTTTCAAAGCCTGTTATTGCATCCATTGCTCTTTTCTATGGTGTAGGCTTCTGGAATGACTACTTTGGATCAATGATCTACCTTCAGACGACGGAGAAATATCCTATTCAGATTCAGCTTCGTTCTATCATACTTCAGTCATCTACTATTGTAGATAACATGGTCAATGATTTTGATATCAACGGAACACCGCCGGATAAAGCGGTGAAGATGGCTTGTACAGTAATAGCTACAGTGCCTATTTTGTGCGTATATCCTTTCGTACAGAAGTATTTCACTAAGGGTGTTATGGTTGGCGCAGTTAAGGGCTAAGAGATATGGATCTTTATACAACAAATGTTCAGGGAATGATCCCTACAGATAATTTTTTACCTAATAAGGAGGAAAAGATATGAAAAAGAAAATTGTTAGTATGTTACTGGCATCTGTAATGGTAATGAGCCTTGCAGCATGCGGTAGTACTCAGGCTCCAGCAGCAACTCCAGATGCAGGAAGCGACGCAGCACCAGCTACAGAGACAGCTGCACCAGCAGATTCAGCTACAGATACTCAGGCTACAAGCGCAGAGCGTCAGACAATCACTTGGTCCGTTATTGACTTAAATGCAGGCGTTAACGCAACAGGTGAGTACGCAGACCAGATCATGCAGCAGATTGAAGACTTCTGCGGCGCAGACCTTGAGCTTATCTGGTATGCCAACGATGCTCTTTCTGAGAAGAACTCTTTAGCTCTTACAAGCCCATCAACAATGCCACAGATCATGTCCTGGGGCGGCACAGTTACAGGTGACGTTGTATCAGCAGCTAAAAACGGAGCATTCGTAGACCTTAACAATTACATTTGGGATTCAGAGAAGTATCCTTATCTTTCACAGCTGTCCAAGGATGTAGCTGCAAACCTTACAGTTGGTGGCAAGCTCATCGCTCTTCCTCGTACTCGAGTTGTTGGTCGTTATGGACTTAGCTATCGTAAGGACTGGGCTGAGAAGCTTGGCGTTGAGCTTCCTGCAAACGCAACTCCAGATGATGTTTACAAGATGATCTACGCTTTTACCTATGATGATCCAGATGGAAATGGCAAGAACGATACAATCGGTATGGAAATGACATCCTACACAGGACCTTTTGATATCATCCAGACTTGGTTTGGTTGTGGCAACGGCTGGCAGGAAAAGGACGGACAGCTGGTTCCAGTATGGACTACAGATGAGTATTTTGAAGCTGTAGATTATATCAAGAAACTTTACGATGATGGACTTATGCCTGCAGATTTCTACAGCCGTCCTACAGATTCCTGGTCAAATGGATGTAAGACTGGTGAAAACGGCGTATATATTGACGTTCTTGATTCAGGAAAGAGAATCTGGCAGTACTTTGAAGCAGAGGACACACTTACACCTTCAGTTGTTAACCCAGATGAGCCAGCTTCAATGGTTCTCTACGGCGCTGTAAACGGCCACACACTTGCAACTGCCGGCTACAATGGATTCTTTACTCTGTCAGCTACAACACTTGATACAGAGGAAAAGATTGAGGCTGCTCTTACAGTTCTCGACAGACTCTGCTCACCTGAGATGCTCACAATCACTCAGTATGGACTTGAAGGAATCAACTACCAGTATGATGCTGACGGCAACATTGAAGACCTTGATGCTGATACAGAAAACTCTGATGCTGTTGCTCTTGCAAACAACTATAAGGGTCTCAATCAGCTCCTTACATTCCTTCCTTCATCTGAGTCTTCAACAGGCGCAATCCCTGTTAAGTCAGATAAGTTCAGTGAAGCACAGAACAATGCATATGCTGAAGCTCTTCAGTATGCAGAGGTTAACCCAGCACTTTCATACCTTGTAGGATCTGATACATACTCACAGGTTGGTGCTGACCTTGATAGCCAGGTTACAGCTGCAAGAACACAGTACATCTGCGGTTCAATCTCACTTGATGAGTTCAAGTCAACTCTTGACTCTATCAGAAGCCAGGGCTATGACGCAATCATCTCAGAAGTAAATGCTCAGAGATAATCTTTTTCAATAAATCACTACAGGCATCGGCATCCGTGGCGGATGTCGGTGCCATTTAATATTGTAGAGCCGCTGATATGAAATATGTCAGCTAAGCTGACCAGCGGCTCGCAGCCGAGTAGGAAGACTGACCGTCTTCTACTCGATTGCAGAGTCGGAAGACTGTCCGTCTTTTACTCGATTTACAGAGCTACTGAAGTGATGGAGAATACAGGTATGAAATTACATAGGATGGAAAAGAACTATGCTGGCACAGCAAATTTTGGCTGTATGTGGAAAAAAGGGGAAATTCCAGCAGAGAAGATAAAGGATGCAGGCTTTTGCTGTTTAAATGAAAATGGAAAGAGGGTAGTTTTACAGTCCAGGATAACCGCCTATTGGCCTGATGGAAGTGTAAAGTGGACAGCCCACTGTGCAGATAGTAACAAGCTTGGGGACAACATAGAAGTACATATAGAAGATACAAAAGAAAAAGACGTTTCTGGAGAGGACAATTTTAAAATCAAGTTATTGGAATCATCTGAATCTTATGAGATTACAGGAAGAGACTTTTCTGCAGTTATCCGAAAAGATACAGATGAGCTATTTGAATGCATAAAAAGTGGAGACCGCACAGTTTTTTCCCATGGAAAGCCTGTGCTTAAATTAGAGGAGCCATATTCAGAAAGTGGCTTAAGCACCAGGATAACAAGAGATTATCTTGGCAGAATAAAAAATATTGTTTTGGAAGAAAGTGGGGATGTACAGACAGTATTTCGCTTTGAGGGCATACATGTCTGCATTGCGCCTGACAAAAAGGGCCAGGAGAAAATCCCCTTTATCATACGTTTGTTTTTGGGAACAGCAGCAAGAGATATTAGAATACAACACACTTTTTTATACGATGGGGAAGAGGACAAGGATTTCCTGAAAGGAATAGGAATTTCTTTTGAAAGTCCATTGGAAGGCCCTTCCTACAATCGCCACATTAAATTTGCAGAAGATAATGGGGTATTCCACGAGGTTAGCACGCAGCTGACTTCCTGGAGGCCACGACTTCCGCTGTCTTTGTACAAGGAACAGATGAAGGGACTTCCTATAACACAGGAATCCATGAAAGAATGTGGAGATGAGGATATAGATCAGCACATTGAGCTGGTGTTAGCTAATTGCCCACATTGGGATACCTGGAATCTGACACAGGATAGTGCAGAGCACTTTAGCATTCGCAAAAAGTTATCCTATGATGACGTTTGTATGATAGATGCGCTTAGCGGCCACAGAAGCATTGGAGGCGCAGGTTTTGGGTCAGAGGCTGGAAGCGTGATGATAGGAGTTCGGGATTTCTGGGAAAAGAATCCTGGGGAGATTTCTATAGCTGGTCTATCTGGCGAGAAGGCCTGTGCAACTATCTGGTTCTATGCACCTGATGCAAAGAGCTATGATTTTAGGCATTATGCGCACCGTGGTTACAACCAGGTTTGTTATGAAGGCTATGACTATAAGGGAGCAGATCCTGACGGAATAGCTGTAACAAGCGAGTGTTCACTTGGCTTTTCAGAAAAAATCATTCCTGACGATCAGGAACTTCTTGAATTTGCAGAAGGTGTGAATCATCCGGCAATCTATGTTGCAGACCCTGAAGTTTACCATGAAATGAAGGCTTTTGGCTATTGGTCTCTTCCTGCAAAAAATACAGAGGTAGAAAACTGGCTTGAAGAGCAGCTTAATAGAGCTTTTTCTTTTTACAGTCAGGAAGTAGAGCAGCGCAGCTGGTACGGGCTTTTTAATTATGGAGATTTCATGCATACCTATGACCCTGTGAGACATCAGTGGAAGTATGATGTGGGGGGATATGCCTGGGATAACACAGAACTGGTGCCGACTTTGTGGCTCTGGAATTATTTTCTGCGCACAGGCCGACCTGAGGTATTCAGGCTGGCAGAGAAATTGTCCCGTCATGCCAGTGAAGTAGATGTATACCACTTTGGTAAGTATAAGGGCCTTGGCTCCAGGCACAACGTAAGGCATTGGGGATGCCCCTGCAAGGAGGCCAGAATTGCTATGGCCGCCCATCACAGAGTCTTTTACTATCTGACTGGGGATCGCAGGATGGAAGACATCTTTGAGGAGCTTGGAGACAATGAAAATAGCTTTTTAAACAAGGATCCTCTTGGGGATTTTTATGAAAAAGAAAAAATGAAGCATCCCAGCCATGCCCGCAGTGGCCCTGACTGGTCATCTCTTGTATCTAACTGGATGACACAGTGGGAGAGGAAAAATGATGAAAAATACCGTGACAAAATAGTCACAGGTATAGACGATATCAGCAAGGCACCGCTTCGCCTTGCTTCCGGTCCTGATTTTGAGTTTGATCCGGAAAGCGTACATTTGTATTACATAGGAGAAAGAACAACAGGAGGAACGCACCTTCAGGTTTGTATGGGAGCCCCCACGGTCTGGATGGAAACAGCAGATCTTCTCGAAAAACCTGAATTTGAGCAGATGCTCATAGAACTGGGGCGTTTTGCACTTCTTCCAAGAAAGCAGCAGCTCGAGGAATGTAACGGCCTGATTGGCGAAAGGGAATATACCTATCCTTTCATGTTTACAGGCCTCGGAGCCTATGCTGCGGAGAGAATCTGCAGCGGGAACTGCAAGGGAGTTGTGCTTGGCGCAGAAACCATAAGTAAGGATAACAAGGCAGAGGGACATCTTGTAGCACAAAGGACCTGGAGAGCTCTTTTATCGAGCCTTATAAGCGAGAATAACAGCGATGGTTTTATGACTATTGAGACTATAGATGCAGGTAATAAGCACAAACTCACTGAAATTCCCTGGATCTCTACAAATTTCACTGCCCAGTGGTGTCTTAATGTGATAATAGCACTGGAATTTATAAGAGAGGACCTGCCAGATAACCTTTTAAAAGCGCAGGAGTTGGTGGAGAATCTGGAGGAGTCAGCATTTCACAAAGCCTGACATGGAGTAAAAATATGAAGCTTAAAATAGATGAAATTACAAAAAAAGGTATACAGCTTTCCTGGGATAAGGTAGAAGGCGCAACAAGCTACAGGCTTTGTTGGAAAGACAGAAATAGAAAGACCATGCAAAAGAAAGCTCTTTTACCAACGACAGAGCTTAGGGCGATGTTTAACAAAATGCCCCGGATTCCCTATTATTTGTCCGTACAGGCCCTTAATGAATTACAGGTCATTGATGAAAGTCCTGAAATTAAGACTCCAGTGACAGTTAGATTAAATGAGCAGCTTGAAAAGATAGACCGCGGCCTGGTAGCTGTATCAACAGGAAACGGAGTATTTGTATCCTGGAGGCTTTATAAGAGTGAAGTTAAGGGATATAGCAATACTGGACTTACTGGAACAGACTTTGCTTTGTGCAAGAACGGGAAGGTTCTGGCCTTTGTAACAGATAGCACAAATTATCTTGATAAGACTGGCACAAAGGATGATCTGTACAGCATAGTTTCCTATGAAAGTGGAAAAGAGCCTTCTGCCAAGGAAATTGAAAGTGCCCTTAAGGAAGCCAAGTCAGTAAAGGCCTGGGAGAGTGGCGAAAACTATCTTGATATTCCTCTGAGGATCCCTGAAGGCGGGACTACTCCTGCAGGTGAAGCCTATAACTACCATGCCAATGATATCAGCATTGGAGATGTGGATGGTGACGGAGAATATGAATATATAGTTAAGTGGGATCCAACAAATTCCAAGGATGTATCTCAGACTGGTTATACAGGAAATGTCTATCTTGACTGCTATAAACTGGATGGGCGACTTTTGTGGCGACTTGATATGGGGGTAAATATCAGGGCAGGTGCGCATTATACCCAGTTTATGGTCTACGATTTTAATGGTGATGGCAGGGCGGAAATGGCAGTAAAGACAGCTCCTGGAACTTGCATGCACTTTTTTGATGAAAGTGGAACTGAGTGCGGAATGTCTTTTATCACTATTCCTCCTGAGGATGCCAAAAAAGGCGTTTGCAACGACAGTAATTATGTGGCTTCTGCTGCTGACTACAGAAGGCATCTGGTGAAGGTTTTCAAGAACTGGAATAGTCATCCTGAGGTAGTAAATGGCCATTGGCCGGCTACTCTAGAGGAATGCTTTAATATGGCGCCCAAATACACGTATCCTCTTTCTGAGAAGGATGCAGAAGATCTTGCAGAGTATTTTATTGCAAGCTATGCGCCAAGTCGCAGCAGCCGAAATCATCTTGAGAATTTTGAAGGTTTTATATTCGAGGGACCTGAGTATCTGACCATGTTTGGAGGGGATGGAAAAGAGCTTGAGACTATTCCTTTTAAGTACGGCAGAGATGACGATGGTCTTATGTGGGGCGACTATGCCATGAGTAGAATAGAGCCCTGCAACAGAGTGGACAGGTTCCTGTCAGGAGTAGCTTATCTTGATGGAGAAAGGCCTTACCTAATAGTGTGCAGAGGCTACTATACACGAACAACTCTTGTAGCCTATGACTTTTTTGACAATAAGTTCAATGAAAAATGGAGCGTAGACTCCGGCTATGTTCGAATGGAGAATCCCTTTAATGATAACCCGCATGAACTTATGGGGAGCGATCCAGTTTACGGAGTAATTGCTGGACAGGGAAATCACAGCCTCTCTACTGCAGATGTGGATGGGGATGGATGCCAGGAAATAATCTATGGTGCGGCCTGTATAGATCATGATGGAAGTGTCTTGTACAGTAGTTATGATAATCTTCCTAATGGAATTCGTGCCAAGCTGGGACATGGTGATGCCATGCATGTTGCCAATATTGATCCTGACCGGCCTGGGCTTGAGATATTTAATGTATTCGAGGGAGCCAAGGCAGCGCCCTATGGGTTTGCCCTTAGAGATGCGGAAGACGGCAGTGTCTATTTTGGCGAATATGCAGAGAGTGACCTTGGCCGTTGCATGGTAGGCGATATTGTGCCAGATGAACCAGGACTCCAGGTCTGGGTCAATGATGTATATAACGTAAAGGGAGAAAAGCTTGATATTCCGGCACCTTCAACCAATATGAACATTCATTGGGCAGCTGACCTTACTACTCAGGTGACAGATGGCAAGGAGTACCTCACAGAAGAAAAGTGTGGAATCATAAATGATCCTATTCACGGAGTAATGCTTAAGCCGGAAGGCACAGCTACAAACAACGGCACCAAGGGCAATCCATGCCTTGTTGCGGATCTTTTTGGAGATTTTCGTGATGAGATTGTGCTGCGCCTTGCAGATGACAGCGCACTTAGAATCTATATAAACACTGATATCACAAACCACAAGCTTTTCACACCGCTTCAGGACATGCAGTATCGCATGGGAGTCTGCTGGCAGAACAACTGCTATAATCAGCCAGGCTATGTAAGCTACTACTATGCCAGTGATATGAGATTTGACGAAGTAATGCCAGAACTTTAATTTTTTCAGGAGAAAGCAAGATGAATCCCTTTTCTTATAACATCAGATTAAAGACGTATCCAGATAAAGCAAAAGAGTGGGAAGGGGGCGTTTACTATCCTAGAATAGCGCATGTAGAGGAGTTAGATGCCACCTCTAGAGCCAATTATCTTAAGGCTCTTGCTGGAGACGTTTTGCAGATAAGTTCTAAAACCTGGACAGAGACAGAAGTTACGGGTTTTGGAATATATCAGTATGTCAATAGCCCGATTTTTACCTATAATACAGGTCTTAAGGATGGAAAGTGGACTGTAACCTTTGTAAATAAAGGCTCAGAGAGCATTATGGCAAACTGTTATGCAGATGAAGTCCTTATGATAAAAGATCTGGAAATACCGGCAGGAGAGGCCAGGACAGAGAGTTTCATAAACTGCTCTATTCATGAAGAGACCAGTCTTCAATTTTTCGTCTCAGATAGCGCAGTCACCGAGGAAGATGCTTGTGAGAAGTGTCTGTGCATCAGCGATATTTCATATAGTGAAGTGAAAAGAATAAGCGATGAGAATAAAGATAAATTAAGAAAATCCACTATTTTCCTTGCTTCTGATTCAACGGTGCAGTCCTATGAGGAGTTTTACTATCCCCAGACTGGCTGGGGGCAGGTCTTTGTAAAATATGTGTGCCCCAAGGAGGATCTTATAGATTATCAGGCCGAAGATCACTGCTATCCTCAGTGCCATGTGTATGAGCGAAGATCCGTATATGTTGAAAATAGATCCATCGGCGCCAGAAGTGCCAGATCATTCATTGACGAGGGCAAGTGGAATTCGCTACTGTTACGGGCCAAAGCTGGGGACTATGTTCTTCTTCAGTGGGCTCATAATGATGCGACAGCGGTGCGCCCAAATAGATATGTCTGCCCTGGGGAGTTTGATGGTTTTTTGATGAAATATATAAATTCCTGCAGAGCAAGAGGAATTTATCCGATTCTTGTAACACCAGTATCAAGGCGAAACTGTGATGAGCATGAGGGAAATTTTATGCTTTCATTTGGCAAGTACAGGGATGTGATGCTGGAAGTTGCCAAGCACGAAAAGGTTCCTTGTGTTGATCTATGTACTCTTAGTAACAACTACCTCAAGGAGATAGGAGGCGAGGAGGCGAAATCTCTTTATCTGTGGTGTCCGGCAGGAGCATATCCGGAAAGTGCCTATGCAGATGGAGTTTCGGACAACACTCATTTACAGGAGTATGGTGCAGAAGTTTACGCAAGGATGGTTGCGCAGGCTCTTATATCAATGAAAGGCTTTCCTGAAATTGAAGTTCTAAAGCCCTATCTGGATATCACATATGTCCCTGAAAAAAGAACTGTCAGTATGGTTGAAAAGCCTGTGGACCTCAAGGTTCCAAGCGGCTTTGCTCTTCAGGAGCTGAATATAAATGACAAAAAGGCAAACTTCCTCCTGATCTGGAATGACGTTGAGGGTGCTGTTTCTTACAATGTATATAGAAAGGGGTCCGTTGATTTTCAGTTTTTCCCTCTTAGGAGCGTAAGCGCAGAGGAGAAGAAAACTTCTGCTGTTATTCCATTTATCCTGCCTGCAGCAGATGTATATCAGGTGAAAGTAACAGCAGTTTTTGCAGATGGCAAGGAGAGTAACCCCAGCAGAATCATAGAATTCAGGGCCTGATAATGACTAAAAGGAAATACTAAAATGCAAGAACTTATAAACTTTAATACAAACTGGAAATATCATTTTGGAGATATTGTATCTGTAAGAAATAGATGGGCTTTGGCCAAGTCTGGCTCTTTTAACCAAGGGCCTGAGAGCAAGGGCTATGATGATAGTAGCTGGAGAGAAGTGACACTTCCTCACGATTTTGTGTTCGAAACAAAGCCCTATGCTTATGCTGAAAAGGAGTTTGACAAGGACAACACTATTCCTGCAATGGAGGATGTGAACAATATACATACAACATCAGGCTCCTTTGATAAGAATGTAGGCTGGTACAGAAAGCATTTCTTTATCCCCGAGGAATACCTTGGCAAGAAACTTTATCTTATTTTTGATGGAATTTACAGAGATTCATATTTCTATCTTAATGAGTTTTTTCTTGAACATGAGCCAAGTGGTTACTGCAAAATAGTTATAGACATCACAGATACTGCCGCCTATGGGGAGAATAATGTTCTTGCCATACGTTGTGATGCCAGACAGGCGGAAGGATGGTTCTACGAGGGCGGTGGAATTTACAGAAATACCTATCTGAAAGTGGTGGAAAAAGAGCATGTGGAAGATCTTTTTGTTTACGGGCAACCTGAGGATAACTTTAAGAGAGCAGAAGTAGCGATTTCTGGCAGGATTTTTGGAACAGGTGGGCTTTGTAGCAGGAATGCTCATGCGTATAAGGCGCTCCTTTGCATTGAAATAATTGATAGTAAAGGTGAACTGGTAAACAAAAGCAACTTATATCTTGCAGGTGATGAGAGTATATCAGATGATAGTAATATAATGGAGCTTACGTATCTATCTGACATTGGAGCCTATGAGTTTAAAACAAAGATCATATTAGATGAGCCAAGACTGTGGTCAGTAGATAGGCCTGAGCTTTACAGACTCATATGCAGGCTTGAAATATGCGGAGAAGTCAGAAATGTAGCTGAAACAAGCTTTGGAATAAGGTCTGCCGGGTTTGATAATAACGAGGGATTTCTTTTAAATGGAGAGAGACTCAAGATCAAGGGAGTATGCTGCCATCAGAATCATGGTGGCCTTGGAAACGCTGTTCCTCCTGAAGTTATGCGCTACCGTATAAAGAAGCTCAAGGAAATGGGGGCAAATGGCTATAGAGGAGCACATTACCCACTGTCGGAGGATTTTCTTGATATCTGTGACCAGGAAGGAATGCTGGTTATGCTTGAAACAAGGCTTCTATCCAGTGCCAGGGCAGATATGCATGAACTTGAGAGAATGGTCAAGGTTGGAAGAAATCACCCAAGTGTCATAATTTATTCCATAGGAAATGAGGAGGCTCAGTCCCAGGCAACAAGGCAGGGAGCAAGAATAGCTGCTACAATGATAGATTATGTAAAGCGCCTTGACCCATACAGGCCTGTGACTATGGCTCTTTTGATGCTGGACATGAAGACCAATGAGGTTATCACAGATTATAAGGTCTTAGAGGGAATTTCCAGACAACTTGATGTTGCTGGTTACAATTATCATAGCGATCTCTATGAGAAGTTTCACAAGGAATATCCAGATCAGCCATTTATCAGCACGGAAATGGGGACCTTTAAGTCAACCAGAGGCTGTTATGAAACTGACAAAGAAAAATGTCATCTGGCTATCAATGAGAAAAAGCCATATTACATGTATGGTGCTGAGAGATGGAGAGATTGCAAGCCTGACTGGGTTAGCGGACTATTTATCTGGACAGGATTTGATTATTATGGAGAGCCTACGCCCTTTGCCTGGCCTGCCATCAGTAGTCAGTTTGGCGCAATGGATTTATGTGGCAATCCCAAGGATTTCTACTACTTTTACAAGTCCTGGTGGGCGGGAGAGGATGTTATACACGCTTATCCGGATATGGATCAGGAGCCTGGGAAGGTTTTGGATTACTATGTTTTTTCAAATGCAGAGGAAGTGGAAATTGTTTTAAATGGTAAGAGTCTTGGAAAAAAGAAAATGCTTAAAGATGACTATTTAGTGTGGGAAAATGTAGTATCTGAAAGCGGCAGAATGGAGATAATCGGCTATAGAAACGGTGCAGAATGCATGAGAAAGGTAAATGAAACTGCAGAAACTTTGTCGGCAAGGCTTGTTGTTACAGAGGATTACAGGGAAAACGACCTGGTTATCAGAAAACTGGAACTAAGTGATAAAAATGGTAATCTAGTGACTAATGCGGATGTAAGATTTGATATACCTTCTGAGTGGGGAACCCTTTTGGGCGCATCAAATGGTGATCCTTCGGATCATACAGGTGGAAAGGCGGGATTTGTTAGTACCTTTCATGGTCTTGCCCAGGTAATCACCAGAGAGGATTAAAAAACAAATCTGGTCATATATAATTTTTCATTTCTGACCTTTTTAGTATTATCAGTTTGATGCTATATTAGGTTAAGTTTAAAAAATTTCTTAATCTAAAGGCTCAAAGGAGAAGACTATGAAAAACGATAATGTTAGAACACTTACCTATGCAGGTCTTATGGCTGCACTATGCTATGTGGGATATGCTGTATTTCCAGCAATTAATGCATCAGGCACCAAGGTTCATCTTGGAAATGCATTTGTAGTACTGGCAGCTTTGCTTATAGGTGGCCTTTATGGCGGACTTGCAGGCGCAGTAGGCCTTACAATTGCAGATTTGTCACTTGGCTATACTGCATCAGCGCCCAGAACATTTATAACAAAGCTGGTTATTGGTCTTATTGTAGGACTTGTTGCTCACAAGATTGCCAAGATATCGGAGGAGCACAAGAAGACATATATACTGCTGTGGTCATCTCTTGCAGCGGTTGCAGGACTTGCTTTTAACTGTGTATTTGAACCAGCTCTTAAATACGTATGGTTTACTATTCTTACTCCAAATGCAGAAAAGGCTGCAGCTGCCATCAGCGCGCTTCTGGCAGTTACAACCTATACTACTATGATAAATGCAGTGATCAATTCAGTCCTTGCTATCATCATTTATAATGCTCTTCGCCCGGCTCTTAACAAGGCCAATCTGTTTCCTACAGTTACCAGGGCAAAAGAAGCATGAATTAAACGTAGGTTCCATCTTCAAAGTCTATGTTCTGAATAAAGGAAACTACATATACATCAGTACTTCTGGGGTTTTCCATAAAGTAGTCTTCGATGGCCATTTTATGGCGAGCCCCTTTTTCATCTGTCTGGTAAGCAATACGCATTACTCTCTTTTTGCCTGCAGCATGGGCATCTAAAAGACTTTTCCTGTTAAAGGCCTTTTCTATTTCATCTTTGGACTCGGGTACAGTCATATCAACAATTTGTCTGAGACAATCGTCATAGGTTCCAGTCTCAGGAATTTCAATATTAAGGAAGTTCTCACGTCTCATAAATGTGTAAGAGTTCTTACTTATATTTGCAAATTTTATGACTTGGAACTTTTTGTATACAGATTCTATAAGTATCCTTACCTGCTCAAATACTGCTGACTGGTCATCAAACAGGTCCATTTCCTCCATCTCGACAGGAGCTTCTTCTTTTATCATATTGATAAAATCTTCCTTAGGAATAGGCTTTGAAAAGATATATCCCTGAATATAGTCGCAGTCACAGGTATTGATAAACTGGAGTTGCTCCTGAGTTTCAACGCCTTCAACTACCGTAAGGAGCTTGAGTCTGTGCGCAAAATAAAATACAGACTCTAAAGTTATCCTTCCTTTTTCGGTAAGGCAGTTGTCATTAAGAAATGACCTGTCTATCTTAAGGATTCGTGCAGGAATATCCTTTACAAATGACATGGAAGACATGCCAGATCCAAAATCATCGATTGAAACCATGTAACCAGCTTTTTCAATAGAATGAACCCAATCCATGACCTCATCTTTATTTGCTGTAACATCAGATTCTGTGACCTCTACACCAAAATAGTACTTATCTATACCATAGGAATCTATTAGTCTATTCAGTTTCTCAATAAATTGCTTGTCCTTGGCGTGCTCTCTGCTAAAGTTCACACTGATTCTTATTGCTCTATCCTTGAGCTGCTTAATCGTCTTGCAGGCATCTTCAGCAACGAACCAATCTACAAGCGAGAGCTGACCTGCTTCCTCAAGAATTGGAATAAAATCTCCAGGAAGTACTACTGTTCCATCTGATTTGATCCATCTGACAAGTGCCTCGGCTCCTCCTATAACACCTTCCTTGGCATTATATTGTGGCTGATAATATGCTTGCAACTCACCGACTTCCATGGCTGCAACTATGTCATGTAAAAGATATTTCTGTTCCATTTTTCCCTCAAATAAATACTAAAAAACAACAAAACACAGAGGGAGAGTATATATTGTGTTCAATTGAATGTCAATATACGAGAAAACAAAATTCACGGATATTGGTTCGAAATTTCAACGTTGAATTGTTTTATGGAATTTTAAATTCAATGGCAAGTACGCTCCAACAATATCTATAAAGGAAGAGGCTATTAGTATTTGTTGTGCACCTTTTCTGCGAAGCACATCATATCTTTTACATGAATTTTCTGGCCATCATCGAGGATAGCTGTTCCGGAAAGGCGACCAAATACCTGATGCTGATCTGAAACGATTATCTTGTAGTCAAGGCAGGCGGCTCTGTCAAGAACAGGGACGAAATCCATTTCAAATCGGCCGTCAGAAGAAGTGAACTTCCAGGGATTCATGTAGGAATTATCAGGAATGTGGAAAGTGATATCATCTAATTTATGAGCTACGCCATCATAAAAAAGGATATTTTCTGTGGCGGCCTTTGTATTGCCGAAGCCATATCCTATATTAAAGCCAAAGGCCTTTCCATCGATATCACAGTTTCCAGATCCCCAGAACCAGGTATTGTCATAGGTCCAGACACCACGTCCCCAGTCTAGAGTGCCAAAATCAGTATCAGGGTCAAATTCATATTTCTGTCCATCATATAACATATATCCAGAAGCACGCATGCAATTTATCTTCTGATTATAGTAAAAACATCGGTCCTTATCCCAAGGAGTTGCTATTACCATAGTGTCCATTTGTGGGTGCTTTAGGAAAATGTCGCAATCAAAGGGCTTTCCTTCATTGAAGTTTTCGAAGTGGCAAGTGATATGTCTTTCTCCAGAGAGAACTTCGAACTTCATTTGAAGACGATTATCTTTATAATATGTAGTACCTGTGGAAGATGAAGATGGAAGCGCAAACTTACCCATAGGGAAAGTGTTAAGAACAGTTTCAGTATGCTCCCAGGGACTATCGTTAAAGGTTAAAAGAGAAACAGATTGCAGACCAATATAACCATCATCAGAAATGGTGAAGGCCCCTGCAAAGCTATCAGATAGAATAAGGTAATAGTCCCATTCCTTAATCCGCCACTTTGGAGCCTTGATCATGGACCTGTCATATTTCTGCAAAAGAGATCTGGACCAGCCAGGTTCTATTAGATTTCCGTGAGCATTTAAAAGCGGATGTGGAGATAAGACTTCATGATTTCTTCCCATAAAAACCCCCTTTAGAATTATGGAATAAATTAGCGTAGGTATTCAAAAGACAGCTATGAAACAGGCATTCCAGGTATGTCTCTATATATATATTTTATTATGAAGCAGGTGAGAATGTACATAGTACTAATGGGTTGCAAATAACGTCAAGAAAAAAATGTTAAAAAAGTTGTTGACACTAATATAGGCCAGTGATATATTTATATACGTTGCTGCTGCGGACACGAAGCGACGCAAATGCAGCACTGGAGCGGATTCTAGGCTCCTGTACCTTGAC
>JAEEGL010058244.1_pt1 | contig 22513 bp, 19 predicted proteins | sample 9134231 | NCBI WGS metagenome assembly JAEEGL01 (sample SAMN16246548, study PRJNA631951) | gut metagenome | biome: gut microbiome; feature: rumen; material: fiber-attached | host: Bos | place: Iran: Karaj | collected 2018-10
ACCCGGGAGATCCGGATGCCGGAGATCTCCGGCTATGCCTCCCGGGTATCGGCGCTTCCGGCGGTGCGGGTCGCGCTGCTGGAGCTGCAGCGGGAGCAGGCGGCAAAGCGCAGCGTGGTGATGGACGGACGGGATATCGGCACCGTGGTGCTTCCCGACGCGGCGGTAAAGATCTATCTGACGGCATCCACCGCCGTACGGGCAAAACGGCGTTACGATGAGCTTAAGGCCAGGGGCGAGGAATGCGAGCTTTCACAGATCGAGGCGGACATCATCGCCAGGGACGAACGGGACATGAACCGTGAGATCTCGCCCTTGAAGCAGGCGGAGGACGCGGTGCTGCTGGACAGCTCGGAGCTCAGCGTCGAAGAGGTGGAAGCACGCATGATGGAGATCGTAAGGGAGAAGACAGCCTGATGGTAGAGATAAGGACGGCAAAGACCGCCGGTTTCTGCTTCGGCGTGCGACAGGCGGTGGACAAAGCCTTCGCGCTGGCGGAGACGGAAAAGGAACTTTATACCTACGGCCCGGTGATCCACAATGACGAAGTGATCCAGAAGCTTCAGGAAAAGGGCGTACGTATCATCACGGAGGAAGATGGACTGCGGGCCCTCACATCCGGGACGGTGATACTCCGTTCCCACGGTGTGAGCCGCTCGGTGATCGAACTGCTGGAGGAAAAGGGCCTGCATTATGTGGATGTGACCTGCCCCTTTGTAAAAAGGATCCACGAGATCGTGTGGAAGGAGAGCGCCAAGAAACAGATCGTGATCTGCGGGAACATAAGCCACCCCGAAGTGGAAGGGATCATGGGCTGGTGCCGCACGCCGGCCGTTGTCCTTTCCGGGGAGGAAGAAGCGCTTGCTTTTGTGCCCCGGGATGGACGCAGCGTATGTGTTGTAGCCCAGACGACATTTAACCACAAGAAATTTGAAAAAATCCTTGAAATATTCTGTAAAAAATCGTATGATGTTAGTATTGTGAATACTATCTGTAATGCGACCATCGCGCATCAGACTGAGGCAAAGGAAATTGCCTCCGGGGTGGATGCCATGATCGTGATCGGCGATAAGAAGAGCTCCAACACAAGGAAGCTGTTCGAGATCTGCCGGCAGGAGTGCGATCGTACGGTCTTCATCCAGACAGTGACGGATCTTGAGCCGATGCAGGACGGGAGCATACATACAGTAGGGATCACAGCGGGGGCTTCCACCCCAAACTATATCATTGAGGAGGTTCAAAAGTATGTCCGAAGAGAATTTTGAATCATTATTGGAAGAATCTTTACAAAAAAATATTCATACGGGGGATGTGGTGGAAGGTACCGTTATTTCAGTGACTCCTGCTGAAATCGCTGTCAATATCAACTATAAATCCGATGGCATCGTTACCAGAAACGAATATTCAAATGATCCCACGCTGGATCTGACCACCGTTGTCAAGGCCGGTGATCCCCTCGAGGTGAAAGTCCTCAAGCTGAACGACGGGGACGGTCAGGTGGTGCTTTCCCATAAGCGCATCGTTGCGGAAAAAGTCAGCAAGGTGCTCGAAGATGCATTCAACGAGCAGACCGTGCTCAAGGCCAAGGTCACCGAGGTGGTGAAGGGCGGCCTGGTAGCTACGGTGGACGAGGTTCCGGTATTCATTCCCGCCAGCCTCGCATCCGATACCTATACCAAGAACCTGAACGTTTTTGCGGATCAGGAGATCGAATTCATCATGAGCGAGTTCAATCCCAAGAAGCGCCGCTACATCGGCGACTGCAAGACCGTTCTGAAGGAGCGCCGCGAGAAGGCAAAGGCAGAGGCGCTTACCCGCATCCAGGAAGGTGATGTCGTGGAAGGTACCGTCAAGAACGTGACCAGCTTCGGTGCATTTGTGGATATCGGAGGCATCGACGGCCTGCTTCATATCTCCGAGATGAGCTGGGGCCGCATCGATTATCCTCAGAACGTCTTCAAGAAGGGTGATACCGTCAAGGTCATCATCAAGGAGATCAAAGGCGATAAGATCGCTCTGTCCGCGAAGTTCGACGAGAACAATCCCTGGCTGAACGTTGAGAACAAGTATCCCATCGGGACTGTTGTAAAGGGAACCGTAGCACGTATGACCGAGTTCGGTGCATTCGTACAGCTGGAAGAGGGTGTGGATGCCCTGCTTCATGTATCCCAGATCAGCCGCCGTCATATCGAGAAGCCTTCGGATGTGCTGCGTGTTGGTGAAGAGATCGAAGCCCGTGTGGTGGATCTGAATGTTGACGAGCACAAGATCTCCTTGAGCATCAAGGATCTGCTTCCCGAAGAGCCTGAGGAGGAAGTGAAGGAAGAAGCTTCCGAAGCAGCGGACGGGAGCGAAGAGTAAGAGTTTTACCTGCAGATCAGACAGAGCCTCAGGGGCGGCTTCTGATCGTGAACGGAAATCAAACAGGATGGTATACGGATTCAGCCCCTGACGGGGCTGAATTTGTTTTGGGCAGCGATTGCAGGCGGCGGAGGAAACGCTGCGTGCGGAAAAGGGGGATACGTTCATGGCTGTGGTAAAAGACTACAAATTTCTGAAGGACAAGATCCTGGGACTTACCGGCGTGGATCTGAATTCATATAAGGAAGCGCAGATGAAGCGCCGTATCGACCAGCTGATCGACAAGAAAGGCATTGCGGACTATCCTGCCTATATCGAGCTTCTGAAAAAAGACAAAGCGGCGATGGAGGAATTCCTGAACCATTTCACCATCAATGTTTCCAATTTCTACCGGAATCCGGAGCAGTGGCAGTTCATGGATAAGGAAGTGATCCCGGAGCTGATCGGGCGTTTCGGTAAGAGCCTGAAGATATGGTCGGCGGCCTGCTCTACCGGTGACGAACCGTATTCGCTGGTGATGGCATTGTCCAGGCACATTCCGATGAACCTGATCCGCATCTATGCGACGGATATCGACAAGACCATACTTTTCAAGGCAAAGCGCGGCATCTATGTGGAGAAATCCCTCGAGGATATCCCGAAAGATTTCAGAGCGAAATATTTTACGAAGATCGAAGGAAAAGAGCTGGAGGCGATCGCAAAGGAAAAAGGGAACGAGGATCTGCGTACCCTGCGCGTGGGCTACAGGATCAGCGACGAGATCAAGAGCCGCGTGACCTTTAAGCAGGCAAATCTCCTGGAGCCGAGGGATTATCCCAAGGACTACAATATGATCGTCTGCCGCAATGTGCTGATCTACTTTACCGAGGATGCAAAGGATGCGGTGTTCCGCCGTTTCCATGATTCGCTGGTGAAGGAAGGGGTGCTCTTTATCGGTTCCACCGAACAGATCACCGGCTACAAGGATATGAATTTCACGAGAAAGAATTCCTTTTTCTACGAGAGAGTGGATTGATTGTAAGTTTGATCATAAATGATAAATGGCGGTTCGGATCCTTTGGTGATTCGGACCGTTTTTATTCCGGAGTCGCAACTCCTGCATTATTTTATTGCCAGCGGAAGAGATATCAGGTGAAGGCCGGGCGACATTCGAAGTGAGGCCGAAGCATCGCGGCCGGATTGAGTGACGCAGGCATGAGCCGCCATGGAAGGCGGCGAAAGGTCGAGCCGATGCACGGATGCTGAGTCTCGACCGGTGCCGGATGGGGAAACTGTTCTGCTCCGGGCGCAGGATGCTGCGAGCCGAACGAAGTCGTCGCAACGGCCTCAGCTGATATCCTTCCGGGAAATAAAAAAGACAGGAGCAAGATTCCCTGCCTTTTTGATTTTATTCCGTACGGGATATCGGGTGAGTCCGGGAAATAAAAAAGACAGGAGTTTGACCTCCTGTCTTTTAATCAGTCATTCTGGTGCGCGTACATCGAGGAGAGGATGTGTTCCGCATACATATTGAAGCCTGAGCGGCTTTTTTTGAACTCATCCGTCAACTCAAAGAAAAGTTCCTTTGATTTGTATTCCCGCTTGAAGAACGGCGTGAAGAGCACTTCCCACTGGGGAAGGTAGAGCGAATGCTTGCGGGTATAGCAGTTGGCCGGTGTGGCCTGCACGCGGTGCTCCTTGTCCACGAAGCCGGCGATGGCTTTATGCATGGCCATGTCTTCCGCGGGCAGATAGTAATAGTCGTGGTAGTTCGAATAGAAATATTTCAGCTCCTCTTCATAGAGGGGTACCTTCAGGGAGCCGTCGATGCCTTCGGCGGAGAAATAGCAGCCCAGGGCCCGGAAGGATATGGGCTTGGGAAGCGGCGAAACAAAGCGGAGCTTTAAGATGATCTCCTGGGAAAGCTTTTTGTTCAGCTCATTATAATAATTCGCATGGACCTTCATGACGCGGATGGGTTTCAGGAACAGATCCGGATAGGCCAGCATGGAGACGACCGAGACCATGCCCTTAAGATCGTCCGCATTATGCAGGAGCAGATCCTCCATCAGGGCAGGATCGCGCTCACAGACAAAATCGTGATAGCGGCTGATCAGTTCACCGCCGGTATAGGGATCCGTGCGCTCGAGGCCGAGGAATTCCTCTACGGTCTTCTGCTTCAGATCCGGGAGCCCTAAAAGGTCGCGGTAGGGCTTTATGCGCCGGTAAATATCCACGCCGTTCATTTTTTCAAAGGAATAGGGCATGGAATACTGGGAAGCCTTCTCTTCGAGATAAGGCAGATCAAAACGGTTTCCGTTATAATGGATCAGAAAGCGGAAGCCGTTTAGAAACTCAAAAAATGCAGTCAGGACCTGCAGTTCTTCGTCATAATTCTCCGCAAGCCACTGGATATACTGCCAATGCTCTCCGGAATAGTATACGCAGCCTATAAGATAGAGGCTGGAATTGCGGGGGGTGAGCCCGGTGGTTTCGATGTCGAGAAAAAGTACATCCTCCGGCACGGTTTCCGCTGGAAGGATCTGTTCGAGGGGATAGGAGGGACTATAGTCCAAAGCCGCCGTAATGGTTTTCATAGACCTGATCCTTTCTTAACGTAAAAATCTTATGTCTATCATAATTCCATGACCCATTTATCATAGCATACTTTTTGAAATTTCAGTAGTGTTTTTCGGTATAGAAATTAAAAAATTCATTCCGCTTTCTTCCGCAGCCGCGTATTGCCGCGCGGGAGCCTTATCGGGGAATGACGTGGAGCAGAACTGCGTGAATCCTCCGGATACTGTTCAGTGGCCGTCAGGCCACTGAACAGTATCGTACTTGCAGCCATGCAAGATCGGCTCCGCCGATGGGCGGCAAGCCTGCCGATCCAAGTATCGGCCGCAGCCACGCAGCAAGTGCATGGCACGGGTCTGAATCGTAAGATACTCCGGATACAACAGGGGAAATACTTCCTTTTTCCTGCGCTTTATGTTATACTGAATGTCGAGCGGGCAAAAAGCGGAAAAGCAGTAAAAACAGCGGATCCGCGGCCCCGGAAACGTATGTTAACGGCAGGAGCCGGATACAGAAAGGAGCAGAAAATGAAGATTTATTCCGTAACAGATCCTGAGTTTAAGCCCTATGGGAAGGTGCTTGGTTATGATGTTGACTGCCTTGTGAAGGCCCTCGATGAAGCAACGCCGCTGCCTGAGGGCGTAGAGTATGTTATGAGCTGTGCCGCTCTGGAATACACCTGTTCGTTCGGCCTGCTTCAGAATAATGCTTATGGCGGGATGCCTATACAGATCGGCTATTGTAACGGCCATAATACGAAGCTCAACTGCCTTGAATATCACCGTGACAGCGAACTGAATATCGGTTCCACCGATTTTATCCTGCTGCTGGCCAAGGCGGACGATATCGTTGACGGCAAGCTGGATACCTCAAAGGTCAAGGCTTTCCTTGCAAAAAAAGGACAGGTTGTGGAAGTCTATGAGACCAGCCTGCATTACGCTCCCTGCTCGGCAAAGGCCGGCGAAGGCTTCAAGGTAGCCATCGTTCTTCCGAAGGGCACCAACGGTGCGGTTCCCGCCCTGAAAGCCGTTAATGATGAAGACCGTATGATGACTGCCTGCAACAAGTGGCTGCTCGCGCATGCGGAGGCGTCCGAGGCAAAGGATGGCGCTTATGTGGGACTGACCGGAGAGAATATCGACATCAGCGCGGATATCTGAACATAAACTTCCGTCCGGCGTCTGCTGCGGCTTCCGCGGTGAGCGGGCCGGGAACGCCGGACGGTCAATGGATGAACTGCTGCGGCTTCCGCAGGGACCCGCTGTGGCGGAAAGGTTGAGGGAGATAAATGAAACATATTCTGATCGTTGATGATGACAAGGTCAATATGGAGTGTGCCAGACTTGTGCTCGGCACCCAGTACAAGCTTTCGAGCTGCGCTTCCGGACTGCAGGCGATGCAGTTCCTTGCTACGAGTATCCCGGATCTGATCCTTCTGGATATCAACATGCCTTTTATGGATGGATTTGAACTGATCCGGCGTATCCAGGCAGACGAGCGTTCAAAGAATGTTCCGCTGGTCATCCTGACGGCGGAGAAGGATCCCGAGATCGAAAGAAAATGCAAGGAAGTGGGGGCGCTGGATTATATCCGTAAGCCTTTCGTGCCCAGCGACCTGCAGATACGCATGGAGCAGGTATTCCTGAATCTGGAGCGTGCAGGTTTCTTTGGGGAAGAAGAGACCGTAAATGTGGACCGCGGCAGCCTGGATCCGCTGACCGGCGTCATCGATGCCCAGCACGGCTGGCAGATGATGGATGAAAAGATCAAAGCGGGAAGCTATGGCTCCCTTCTTCTGATCGGCGCGGATAATCTCCGCGTGGTCAACGGCTTTTACGGTATGACGGCAGGTGATAATCTGCTGAAGGCTCTGGCTTCCATCATCCGCAATTATACGGATGCGGAGGACGTGCTCTGCAGGATCGGCGGCGACTGCTTCCTTGTCTATATCACGGGCGTGAATGACAAGGATGTGATCGGACGAAGAGCCAGAGGCATCATTTCCGATATGCAGCAGAAGCTGAGCGAGTTCCATATGGAAGGGACGTCCTCGGTATCTATCGGTATCGCCATCGCACCGGAGGACGGGGATAATCTTCCGCTGCTCTATAACGGAACGGATAAGGCACTCTATCATGTGAAGCAGAACGGTAAGAATTCCTTCCATTTCTTCAGCCAGCAGACCGTACAGAGTAAAGGCGGCATCGCCGATCTGGATGAGCTCTATGACAAGCTGCGCCGTACCGATGTGGAAAAGGGCGCCTATGTTCTGGATTATTATGCATTCCAGTATGTATTCAATTATCTCTGCAGGCAGGCGGAACGCGGTGATATCCGTCTGGCGGCCCTGCTCCTGAACCTGATCCCCGAGGAAGGCTACCTGCCTTCGACGGCCGAGATGGAAAGGGCTATGGGGGTACTGGACCAGACGCTCTTTACGAGCCTGCGCCGCAGCGATGTGAGCGCAAAGTATTCCGACCGGCAGATGCTGCTGGCCCTTCCGAATACCGGGAAGGCAGAGCTGCAGCCGGTGCTCGAGCGCGTGAACCGAGACTACGAAGGCAAGATGGGCGGCGGGAAGGTACACCTGCAGTTCTATGTGAAGGAGATCGGTGCCGCTGTCCAGCAGTAAAGACAGGCTGAGGCACAGAAGAGTATGAATGGGAAGGACGATCACGGTCCGACGGAGCGCTAAATGGCTTTACTGACTTTTAAAGGCGGCATACATCCCAAAGACGGGAAAGCGCTGTCAAAAGATAAGGCGATCACGGAATACGAGCCGAAAGGGGATCTCGTATATCCGCTGAGCCAGCATATCGGTGCGCCGGCCAAGGCTGTCGTGAGCAAGGGGCAGCACGTGCTGGAAGGTGAATGCATCGCGGAAGCGGGAGGCTTCGTTTCGGCACCCGTTTATGCCTCTGTATCAGGCACGGTGAAGAGCATCGAAAAGAGGCGTACCGTGACCGGCGATCTGGTGGACTGTATCGTGGTGGAGAACGACGGTAAATACGAAAAGGCCGCGCCCATCACGGATAAGCCTTTTGAAGAGATGAGCCGCGAAGAAGTGATCGCTGCCATCGGAAAAGCCGGTATCGTGGGTATGGGAGGCGCGGGTTTTCCGACGCAGGTAAAACTGTCGCCGAAGGAGCCGGATAAGATCGATACGATCATCGTCAACTGTGCGGAATGCGAACCATATCTGACCAGTGATTACCGGAAGATGCTGGAGGAGCCGGAACGGCTCATCGGCGGTCTGGAGGTGATCCTTTCGCTTTTTCCGAAGGCAAGAGGCGTTCTTGCCGTGGAGGACAACAAGCCGGACTGCATAAAGCTTTTAAGGGAAAAGGCAGCCGGAAAGGAAAGGGTCGAGGTGGCGGCTTTAAAGACCAAGTATCCCCAGGGGTCCGAACGCCAGCTGATCCGTGCCGTTACAAAGAGAGAGATCAATTCCCGTATGCTCCCGGCGGATGCCGGCTGCATCGTCAATAACGTGGATACCGTGATCGCAGTCAACAATGCGGTCCGGGAAGGCCAGCCGCTGATGTACAGGATCGTTACTGTGACGGGGGATGCCGTTGCGGATCCCAGGAATTTCAAGGTCCGTACCGGAACGAATTACCGCGAGCTCATCGACGCGGCAGGAGGCTTTAAGACGGAGCCGGAAAAGATCATCTCCGGCGGTCCCATGATGGGTTTTGCCCTGTTTGATCTGGATATACCCGTAACCAAGACATCTTCGGCACTCTTATGCATGAGCGAGGATGAAGTGGCAAAATGGGAACCCTCGGCCTGCATCAACTGCGGACGCTGTGTGGATGCCTGCCCTTCGCGGCTGATCCCCTCGCGTCTTGCGGATCATGCATCGCATTATAACGAAGAGGAATTCCTCCGTATGAACGGCATGGAGTGCGTGGAATGCGGCAGCTGTTCCTATGTATGTCCGGCCAAGCGGCAGCTTGCCCAGAGCATCAAGACCCTGCGAAGGCTGCAGCTGGCGAAGAGGAAGAAATAAGAGCTATGGCAGAAGAGATCAAAGAAGACGCAAAAGAAAAGGTACAGAAAGCTGCGCCGGCAGCAGAGAAAAAGGCCGCTCTGGCAGAGACGGCAAAGATCCTGCGCAGTGTTTCACCGACGCCACACGTCAGGGATGATTCCTCAACGCGCGGCATCATGGGCTATGTGATCATTGCCCTCCTTCCGGCGACGGCAGTGGGGATCTGGCACTTCGGGCCACGGGCTCTGTGTGTGATCCTTTTATCGATCCTCAGCGCTGCGCTTTCGGAGTGGTGTTTTGACAGGATCACAAAAAGGAAAAATACGGTCGGCGATCTGTCCTGTATCCTTACGGGCCTTTTGCTCGCGTTAAACCTTCCGGTATCGGTGCCGCTGTGGCTTCCGGTTCTGGGCGGTTTTTTTGCGATCATCGTAGTCAAGATGCTCTTCGGCGGTCTCGGGCAGAATTTCATGAATCCCGCCCTCGGGGCACGCTGTTTTCTCATGCTCTCATTCTCACGCTATATGACGGATTTTTCCTACCGGCCCGGCTGGGGAGCGGCGGATGTGGTCAGCGGGGCGACACCGCTGGCGGCCGTTAAGGCAGGTGAGAACTTTAATCTTTTAACGATGTTTTTCGGAAACGAAGCCGGGACTATCGGCGAGACTTCGGCTATGGCCCTGCTCTGCGGCGGGATCCTCCTGATCGTCTGCGGTGTTATCACCTGGCATCTCAGCACCTGCTATATTGTAAGCTTTCTTGTTTTTGCGGCGGTATTCGGGGGGAAAGGAATCGACCTGAACTACCTCGGAGCACAGCTTTGCGGCGGCGGTCTGATGCTCGGGGCTTTCTTTATGGCGACAGATTATGTGACGCGCCCCATCACAAAGAAGGGGCAGGTCGTTTACGGCATCTTCCTGGGGATACTGACCGGGATCTTCCGTATCTTCGGACCGGGGGCCGAGGGCGTTTCCTATGCGATCATCATCGGAAACCTGATCGTTCCGCTGATCGAACGTGTGACGGAGCCGAAGCATTTCGGCTGGCGTAAGCCGGAGAAGGAGGGGAAAGCGGTATGAAGACGATCATCAAAGACGCGCTGATCCTCTTTGCCATTACGGCGGTGGCAGGTATACTGCTGGCCGTGGTGAACGAGATCACAAAGGATCCCATCGAAGCGCAGAAGCGTGCGGCAGTGGAAGCGGCCTGCAAGGAGGTCTTTCCGGAGGCGGCATCGTTCCGGGAAGGAGAGAAGCCGGAAACGGCTGCGGCCTATGCTTCTTTTACGGAAAAATATCCGAAGGATACGGTGGATGAAGTGTATGAGGCACTGGCGGCGGACGGCAGCGTGCTGGGCGTAGTGCTGAATATAACGAATAAGGAAGGCTATGGCGGGAATATCCGTTTCAGCATGGGCGTGAGCCTGTCCGGGACCCTGAAAGGAGTTTCGATCCTTGAGACTTCCGAGACACCGGGCCTGGGACTTCAGGCGGCGGACGTTCTGGTGCCGCAGTTTAAAGACAGACAGGCGGAAAGCTTTGTCTATGTGAAGGGCGGGGGAGCGTCCGCAGAGAATGAAGTGGATGCGATCTCTTCCGCAACGATCACCACCAGGGCTTTTGTGAACGGCGTCAATGCGGGACTCGATTATTTCCGTATGGTTTATTGAACTGTGGAAAAAAGAAGGTGAGCATATATGAGCGATACTGCGGTAAAAGAAAAAAAGGCGGTATGGAAGCCGTTTACCAACGGTCTGATCAATGAAAACCCCACCTTTGTGCTGATGCTGGGCATGTGTCCCACACTGGCCGTGACCACCAGCGCCATCAACGGCCTGGGCATGGGCCTTACCACAACGGTGGTGCTGACGCTTTCCAATATCATCATCTCGGCCCTGCGGAAGGTGATCCCCGACAAGGTGCGTATCCCGGCCTTCATCGTGATCATCGCTTCCTTTGTGACCATCGTCGGCCAGTTCCTGGAGGCCTATCTTCCGGCACTCAACTCGGCGCTGGGAATGTTCATCCCGCTGATCGTGGTCAACTGTATCATCCTGGGCCGCGCCGAAGCTTTTGCATCCAAGAACGGCGTATTCGCCTCCGCCCTGGACGGTCTGGGCATGGGGCTCGGCTTTTCCGTGGCGCTTACCCTGATCGGCTGCGTGCGCGAGATCCTGGGCAGTTTTTCGGTCTTCGGCGTAAGCTTTAAAGAGCCGCTGGAGAGCATCGGGCTTGCTCCCATTGCCATCTTTGTCATGGCACCCGGCGCCTTCTTCGTACTGGCGGCCCTCAATGCCATGATGGCGGCGATACGTGCGAAGAAGCCGGCAAAGGGGAAGGACGGACGGCCCGCGAACTGCGATTCTGACTGCAGTTCCTGTGGCGAGGGCGGCTGCGTGCACCGCTTCTATGACGAAAATGGGGCCGATACGGCGGTAGGGAAGAAATGAAGCCTTCCATACGAGCAGAACAGGGTTTATTTTTCAACTGTAGAAGAAGCGAACAGGGCAGGATATACCGATAAGCATAAGGAATGCATGGGGGAATAGAAGATGAGTACCATATCCGAATTACTGATCATAGCGATAGGCTCGGCTTTTGTGAGCAACGTGGTCTTGAGCCAGTTTTACGGACTCTGCCCCTTCCTCGGCGTGTCAAGACAGCTGAAGACGGCGGGAGGCATGGGAGTGGCCGTGATCTTTGTCATCACGCTGGCCAGCCTGGTCAGCAGCCTGATCTATTCCTTCCTGCTCAAGCCCTTTGACCTGGATTATCTCAAGACCATCGTCTTCATCCTGGTGATCGCGGCCCTGGTGCAGTTTGTTGAGATGTTCCTTAAGAAGAACATTCCGGCCCTCTATGAATCGCTGGGCGTATATCTGCCTCTGATCACCACCAACTGCGCGGTGCTGGGGACGGCGCTGACGAACGTGCAGGAAGAATATAACGTGCTCTACGCCGTGGTGAACGGCTTCGCAACGGCTGCCGGCTTTGCGGTCGCGATCTGCATCCTGGCCGGGATCCGTGAAAAGATGCGCTACAACAATATACCGAAGCCTTTTCAGGGCATGCCCATCGTGCTGGTAACAGCCGGCCTGATGGCGATCGCCTTCTGCGGCTTTTCAGGCTTATTATAGAACGGCAATCACAGGGGATAAACTATGAACATCGGTGCCATCATTACAGCAGTGATCGTGATCGCAGTCCTGGGCCTCGTGCTCGGGCTCTTTCTCGGCTTTTCGGCCAAAGCTTTTCATGTGGAGACGGATCCCAGGCAGGAGCAGATCGTGGAAGCTCTTCCGGGGAACAACTGCGGCGGCTGCGGCTATCCGGGCTGCTCGGGCCTGGCGTCGGCCATCGTTGCCGGAGAGGCGCCCGTGAACGGCTGTCCCGTCGGCGGTCAGGCCGTTGCGGAGAAGGTGGCGGCGATCATGGGCGTGGAGGCCGGCGAGAGTGTACGGCGCGTGGCTTTTGTGAAGTGTGCCGGCGACTGTGAAAAGGCCGGAAAAAAGTACGAGTATCACGGGGAGGCCGACTGCCGTATGGCAGCGATGCTGCCCGGCGGCGGAAATAAGGGCTGCAGCTACGGCTGCCTCGGTTACGGCAGCTGTGTCGGCGTCTGCGAGCACGATGCGATCCATATCGTAAACGGGATCGCCGTGGTGGATAAGGACGCCTGCGGGGGCTGCGGTCTGTGCGCGGCAGCCTGCCCGAAGCATCTGATCGAGCTGGTCCCTTATGACGCAAAATATCTGGTTGCCTGCTCCTCAAAGGATAAGGGACCGGAAGTGATGAAGAACTGTAAGAGCGGCTGTATCGGCTGCGGGCTCTGCAAAAAGAACTGCCCGGCTGAAGCCGTTGATGTGGCGGATTTCCTGGCAAGGATCGATACGGAAAAATGCGAGGGCTGTGGCGTCTGTAAGGAAAAATGTCCGAAGAAAGCGATCGTGGAGCATTGAAAAGAAAAGATTACATCACACTGATCCCGGCGTATAAGCCGGCCTTTGACGAGGATGAACGGCAGTGCGTGGAGCGCTATGTCAAGGTTCTGACGGAAGGCGATATCGCATTTTTCGTACCCGAGGGGCTGGATGTGTCCTGGTATAAGGAGCATTTTCCGACGGTGCATTATATCCGTTTTCCGCACCGTTACTTCAAAGGGATCCGGGGCTACAATCGTCTGCTGCTCAGCGACAGGTTTTACCGGCGCTTTTCGAGATATCCCTATATCCTGATCGCCCAGCCGGATGCGGTGGTATGGCAGGACCGGGACAGGATCGGCGAATTCATCGAAAAGGGCTTCGATTATTACGGAGCACCCTGGATACCGGAACGGAGGATCTGGGAGTGGATCTTTCCGAGGAAGGAGGGCTTTCCCGGTTTCCGCATCCACTGCTGTAAGAAAGAGGGCTGCGGGATCAGCATGGGAAACGGAGGCTTTTCCTTAAGAAAGACGGACGCCTGCCGGCGGCTCATACGTATGTACCGCTGGCGGAAGTGTTACTGGTTCTGGAAGCGCAATGAGGATATCTTCTTCGGCGTGCTGGGCATGGATGACCGCAACGCCTTTAGGCTGGCCGATACGGAGTGCGGAAAGAGCTTTGCGCTGGAATACGGCCTGCGGGAGAGTATGGAGGCGGGGCATATGCCCTATGCGGTGCACGGCTGGAAGAAGGAATTTGCCTCTTATGCCGAGATGCGGAGCTTTCTTGCTGGATACGGGATCTATATCTGATACAGACTCTGTCGTACATGAAGGCTGATCGTCCTGTATCAGGGAGATACCGGGATAATGCGGATCCCTGCGGGGAAAACTGTATCGAAGAGATTTACCGTACATGGGCATTAATGAGCGGAATACGGGTGAGAAGGAAAGGGGGTTATGCTTATGCTGAAGGACTGGATCAAGGCGGACAGACCGTCGGACGAAGAGATCGCGGAGCGGCTGAAGACGGCGAGGTTTGAACTGAATGCGCGGCAGATGGCGATCAAGGAGAAGAAGCTGCCGGTGCTGGTGATCATGGACGGCTGGGGCGGCGCCGGAAAAGGCGGTGTGCTCGGAAAGGTCATCAAGAACCTGGACCCGCGTTTCTATAAGACCGAAACCCTGGGGAAGCCCAGCGAGGACGAAAAGCGCAGGCCTTTCCTTTACCGCTATTTTGTGCGTATCCCCGAAGCGGGGCAGTTTTCCTTCTTCGATGGGAGCTGGATGGATGAACTGACGCGGGCGCGTCTGCAGGGCGATATGGATAAAGAGCAGTATCACCGGCATCTGACGAGCATCAAGCGTTTCGAGCGCACGCTTTCCGATAACGGCTATCTCTGTGTGAAATTCTTCTTCCATATCTCGAAGAATGAGCAGAAGAAACGCCTAAAGGAGCTGGAAGAGGATAAGGATACCTCCTGGCGCGTTGAGAAATGGGACCGCTGGCAGAACAGCCATTACGATGAATGCATGGACGTCTACGATGAGTATCTGGAGGCCACGAACCAGTTTGTCGCCCCCTGGTATTTCATCGATTCCAAGAACCGCAAATGGGCGGAGCTGCAGGTGACGGAGCTTCTGGTGCGCAGCATCGATACGGCCCTGAAAAACATCGGACATTCGGCCACCGTTCTGCAGAATACCTTCCCGCTGAAGCGTATGCCGGCGCTTTCCGAGATCGAGCTGGATCTGGCGCTGAGCGACGAGGAATATGCGAGAGAACTGAAGGATCTGCAGGAGCGGCTGGCAGAGCTGCATAATAAGATCTACCGGAAAAAGATCCCCGTGGTGATCGCCTATGAGGGCTGGGATGCGGCAGGAAAAGGCGGAAACATCAAACGCCTTACGGCAGCCCTGGATCCGAGGGGCTTTGAGGTGCATCCCATAGCGTCGCCCGAGCCGCATGAAAAGAACCGTCATTATCTGTGGCGTTTCTGGAAACGCCTGCCGAAGGACGGACATATCGCGATCTTTGACCGCAGCTGGTACGGCCGCGTGATGGTGGAACGCCTGGAAGGCTTCTGCTCCGAGAACGACTGGCAGCGTGCCTACAATGAGATCAATGAATTTGAAAAGGAACTGGACGACTGGGGAGCGGTGATCGTCAAATTCTGGGTGCAGATCGATAAGGATACGCAGCTGGCCCGCTTTACCGACCGTCAGAATACGCCCGAAAAGCAGTGGAAGATCACCGATGAGGACTGGAGAAACCGGGAAAAATGGGATCTGTATGAGGATGCCGTGGACGAGATGATCAAAAAGACCAGCACCGACTACGCACCCTGGTTCATCCTGGAATCCAACGACAAACACTACGCGCGGATCAAAGCTTTGAGAACCGTGATCGAAGAGATTGAAAAGAAACTCTGAATCTGTTAAACTACGAGGGTTGGTGCAGCAGGAAAGTCAGGGATCTGCCGGATCAGGATCATGACTTAAATAATACCGGTCATTATACCGGGATAGCACGGGAAAAACGAGAGGAGCATCATGGGAATACAGGAAGTCCTGTCACTGGCGGGAGGCCTAGGCCTCTTTCTGCTGGGAATGACATTGATGAGCGAAGGTATCGAAAAGGCTGCCGGTGCCAAGCTGAGAGGCATATTGGAGATGTTTACCACCAACCGTGTAAAGGGCATGTTTGTGGGCGTCTTCTTTACCGCGATCATGCAGTCCTCCTCGGCCTGTACCACACTGGTGGTAAGCTTTGTAAACTCCGGCCTGATGAGTCTTTATCAGGCGGCGGGCGTCATCTTCGGTGCCAATATCGGTACCACGATCACCAGCCAGCTGGTTTCCTTCAATCTTTCGCAGTATGCACCGCTGATCCTGCTTTTCGGCGTGATCCTGGCCATGGTCAGCAAGAAACAGACCACCGAAAAAGTTGCGGACGTTATCGCCGGTTTCGGCGTTCTTTTCCTCGGTATTTCCACCATGAGCTCCGGCATGGCTTCGATCAAGGAGTCGGAGGCTGTGGTGAACACCCTTGCGGGACTGAGTAATCCACTTCTGGCCGTGCTGACGGGACTGGTGATCACGGCGGTGGTGCAGAGTTCTTCGGTGACGGTTTCCCTTACCCTTCTGATGGCGCAGCAGGGACTGTTCAAGGATGTAAACATCTGTCTCTTCATCATCCTGGGCTGCAATATCGGTGCCTGTACCACGGCGCTGCTGGCATCCCTGGCCGGTAAAAAGGATGCAAAGCGTGCAGCTTTCATCCATCTGCTCTTCAATGTGATCGGAACGATACTGATGTTCATCGTATTCATGGTGGCCATGGATCCGGTGTCGGCAGGGCTGCATTCGATCTCGGCGGACGACGGCCGTTTCGTGGCAAATGCCCATACGATCATCAAGATCGTACAGGTCATCGTGCTGCTTCCTTTTTCCAATCTGATCGTAAAGCTCACCTATTTCTTCATCCCCGGCAAGGATCAGAAGGTGGGTTATCTCGATACCTTCCAGCTGAAGTTCATCGGCGACAAGGTGCTCTTCAATCCCTCCACCGCTGTTGTGGACGGATTAAAGGAACTGGAGCGCATGGCTTCCCTGGCAAATGACAATCTCAACCGGGCCATGAATGCCCTGATCACCCTGGACGATGAGGATATCGGCGCCGTTCATGAGATGGAAAAGAATATTGATTTCCTGAATCATTCCATCACTTCGTATTTCATCAAGATCAACCAGTCGACCCTGCCCATCGAGGATCTGCAGGGCCTGGGCAGCCTTTTCCATGTGGCGAACGATATCGAGCGTATCGGCGACCATGCGGAGAATATCGCGGATATGGCGGCGCGGCGGAAAGAACTGGGGGCGTCTTTCTCGGCGGATGCGCAGAAGGAACTCGCGGATCTTTTGGAGCGCGTGAACCTGATCCTCGGGGAATCCTTAAAAGTCATCCTTGGTACCGTGGATGCCGATACGATGATGGCCATGTCGCAGATGGAAGCGAGAGTGGATGAGAAGGAAAAGGAGATACAGCAGAGCCATATCGACCGTCTCACCCGGGGCGAATGTACGCCGGAGGCCGGCATGATCTTTTCCGATGTGGCCTCGTCCCTGGAACGTGTGGCGGATCACGCCTACAATATCGCATCCTACATCACGAAGAGAGATGCGATCGTATAAAAGAACGGATGCTGTCGGAAGAACTGCCGCACAGGCGCGTCAGGCGCGGGCATGTCGAAAGCGGCATGCTGATTTAGAGGGGAAAAGAATATGAATGAGAATATTATAAAGCGTAACACCCTTCTGGCGCAGAAGGTCATAAAGGGGCTGGAGTCCCGGAATATGACGGGCTATTATGCCGAAACGAAAGAGGAGGCCTTAAAAAAGGCTCTGGAGCTGATCCCCGAGGGGAGCGTCGTGACCATGGGAGGGGCTATGAGCGCCCACGAGATCGGTCTGGTGGAGGCGGTAAAAAAGGGCAATTACCGTTTTATCGAGAGGGAAGGGGCGAAAACGCCCGAAGAGAAACGCGCAGCCATGCTGGCCGGTTACGATGCGGATTTCTTTCTTTCCAGTGCAAACGCCATGACCGAGGACGGGATCCTTGTCAATATCGACGGCAATTCCAACCGTGTTTCCATGATCGCCCAGGGGCCGAAGCATGTGCTCTTTATCGTGAGCATGAATAAGATCTGTCCGGATGTGGATTCCGCAATGAAGCGCGCAAGAAGTGTGGCGGCGCCCATCAATGCGCAGCGTTTCGGACTGAACACGCCCTGCGCAAAGACCGGCAGCTGCATGAACTGCAAGTCACCGGATACCATCTGCTGCCAGTTCCTGATCACGCGTTTTTCCCGCCATGCGGACCGTATCCATGTGATTCTTGTGGGAGAGGAACTGGGATTTTGAGCGCGAAAGATAAGGAAAAGAAGGGCAGGGCTTCCGCAGGAGACGCCGGAGCGGAGAAGACCGTGAAGCGCGAGTACTGGAAGCCTTCGAACATGCTCTATCCCGTACCGGCGGTGCTGGTCTGCTGCGCGGATGAAAACGGACGCGCAAATGTGATGACAGCGGCCTGGGCCGGAACGATCTGTTCCGATCCGGTCATGCTTTCGGTTTCCATACGGAAGGAACGTTTTTCCCATGATATCATAAAAAGAACGGGGGAGTTTACCGTCTGCCTCACGACCGAAGCCATGGCGAAGGCCGTGGATTATGTCGGTGTGAGATCCGGACGGGATATCGATAAATTTGCGCTTGAGGGGGAGCTGAAGCTGACAAAGATCCCTTCGGAAAAGATCGCCGCGCCCGCTGTGGCGGAGAGCCCGGTCTGCCTCGAATGCGTGACAAAGCAGATCCTGGAGCTCGGCAGTCACGATATGTTCATTGCCGAGGTGGTCTGCAGCAATGTGGATCCCCGTTATCTCGATGAAAACGGCCGTTTCGACCTTTCCAAAGCCGGCCTTCTGGCCTATTCCCACGGCGAGTATTACGGACTCGGCGCATTCCTGGGAAAATTCGGTTATTCCGTGAAGAAAAAGAAATAGCGATTGAGGTGGGCGGAAACATATGCATTTCAGACCGGAAAGAGGAATGAAGAGAGCGGTACCCATGCTTTTTCTAATGCTGACGCTGCTCACATCCTGCGCGGAGAAAAGCAGCGGAGGGACGATGCCCGCAGCGGAAAACGAAACGTCGCCCACCCTGACCGTAACGCCGGCCCCGACGCCGGCGGAAGCACCTTCAGCTACGCCCGTACCTACGCTTACTCCGACACCTTCACCGTCTCCGTCACCGACGGAGCTGCCGAATATGCCGGATATCCCGCAGCGGGGGATCACGAAGGATGTGCCGGAAGAGTATCTCCTGCCTGCAGAAAACGGCGGGACGGTAGAACGCATCTCTTATCCGAGCAGAAATTACGCCGGCGAAGCTGAGGATATCCTGAAGATCGCCAATGTTTATCTTCCGGCAGGCTACGATCCTGACGATACGGAAACGCGTTATGACATTTTTTATTTCATGCACGGCTGGACCGGGAACGCCGATGAATTCTTTTCCTTCGGGGACGGCATGGTGAAAAACCTCTTTGACCACATGATCGGAAACGGAGACCTCCCGCCCATGATCATCGTGGCGGCAACTTTTGATTCGCTGAACGAGTCGGCCGATTTCGAATGGTCCGTAGAAGAGGTGGAAGCCTTTCATGATGATTTTGCCCGGGATCTGATGCCGGCCGTGGAGGCGCGCTATCACAGCTATGCGCTTTCCGTCTCGGGAGAGGATCTGGTGGCTTCGCGGGATCACCGGGCTTTCGGCGGTTTCTCACTGGGATCGGTCACGACCTGGCTGGAGTTCTGTTACGACGCGGAATACATGCGCTATTTTCTTCCGATCAGCGCTGCCTGCTGGTATTACGGGGCGATCGATGATCCGCAGCCGGTACAGAATACCGATCTGATCCTGTCCGTGATCGGGGAGAAAAAACTGAACGATAAAGGCTATTTCATATACGCCTGCACCGGTACGGAGGATTCCATGCGGGGGGAGCTGGATCTGCAGATGGAAGAGATGTTCTCACGGCCTGCCGCCTTTACGCCGGAGCACGTGGTCTATTACTATAACGAAGGGGCGGCCCATGAGCTCGTGGCCCTTCCCGAATATCTTTATAATGCTCTGCCCGTATTCTTCGGAAAGTGACGAAGCGGCGGGAAACGGGCGTTTCAAGCGGGATCCGTTATTTTTTTGATAAAAAAGTTATCACTAAGGGGGGACTGTTTATGAAAGGAAAGAGGGGAATATGTCTGCTTCTGCTTATCTCTCTTACGATGCTTGGATGCGGAGATGCCGGACAAAGAGAGAAAACAGGACCTGCTGAACCCATCGCCGCTCCCGAGGAACAGAACGATCATGAAGTGGATACCCGGGATAATGAAAGACCGGAGATTGCTCATGAGGACAGGGATGACGGAAAAATGCCGATCAGTGGGAGTGCTGCGGAAAACGATCCTGTTTATTCCGCATATATAGAGAGTATCCGCGATCGTGAGACGGAATTGTTTAGCGGGAAGATGACGATCGATGGTATTTCCATGTATATTTCCACAGAGATCATCGGACAACCCGATGAAAACGGTTATCCCCTGTATATCGGTCTGAGAGGCGGTGGAAATCCTGATACCTCGTTAGCAAAGGAACAGTATGAAAGCATGAAAACCTATTACAGCTACAATATGGAAAACGGGATCTATGTAGTTCCCTGCGGTTTTCAGGCATCCTGGGATGAGCATTATAGACCGGAATCTTTCCTTTTTTATGACAGGATCATTGAAGATGCGATCGCGTTTCTGGGAGCGGACCCGAACCGGGTATATCTTACGGGCTTTTCCTCCGGGGGAGACGGAGTGTATATGGTTGCGCCCCATATGGCGGATCGATTTGCCGCAGCCAATATGTCGGCAGGCTTTCCTCATGAATTACGTGTGGGAAATCTGCATAATCTTCCGTTCTGCATTCAGGTGGGAGAAAAAGATGATGCATATTCCAGAAACGAGAGGGCGGTTTTTTTTGACGGCCTGTTAAATGATGCCGCGGCAGAATACGGTGGGGGCTTTCTTCACGAAACTTTCATTCATTATAGCGGAACCCATAATCAGAACTGGTCAGATGTGAGAGAATATGTTCAAAACGTGTATACGGGGGATCAGCTTGCCGTCTGGCTGAAGGATCCGTCAAAAGCCGGGCTGAAGAAGATGAGTACAGTTGCAACGGACTGGCTTATGAGATTCAAAAGAGATCCGTATCCCCAAAAGATCGTCTGGGATACGGATGTTTCGGCATCCCTGCGTCGTTCGCAGGCCTTCTACTGGCTCGACAGAGATGCGGGGCTCGCGCACGCAAGCCTGGTCGTTTCCTATGATAAAGCTTTAAATTCCGTGACCGTCGAAGAGAGTGATGCGACGAAAGGAAAGTTAAAGATCTATCTCAATCCGGATATGCTGGATGTATACAGCGATGTTACGGTCAATGTTCTCGGACAGAATTATACCGTGCGGCCGTATGTATCCGAACAGATCAAGGATCATACGCTCAGGGCCCGCGGGGACAGAAATTATATGTTTACTTCCGAGATCGATATCGTGTTCGGAGCTGATGGCAGAGCCAAAGAGGTTTATGCTGCAGAGACGGCAAAAGATGAATATGAGGCACCGGCGGATCAGGAATGGATATCCTGGAGCGATACCGGATTGTTCTATGTTGATAATTCTCTTTTTGGACTGACTTATGCCGAAATGCAAACGAAGCTCGGAACGGATCTGCCCGAATTGGAACCCTGGACCTGGTGGGGGTATGATCTTTCGTGGACCTATGCTGACTATCCGAATGGAGAGACCGTGGTTTATATGTTCCAAAACGGCCGCTGCGTGATCATTTACAGCGAAAAAGAGGGGCAGATACCGGAGAAGCTGATGGATGATGATAAGGCTCATCTGGGTGAATTTGTGAATGGTCTGTGCTGCAGACACACTATAGAAAATAATTATTATGACGACCTGGATCATATCAAGCAGATCTACTACTGGTACAGGTATGAAGAATATGAAGATATGTTTGATCTGATCACGATCCGCTGACGGTCTGACGGCGTTGTTCAGACAGTGCCGGGGGGCACCACGCTCTGTATATTGAGCAGTGACAAAGATCATAAAATATATCGTGCAATACGCTTCGTTTTATGCTAGAATGGTTGTAATGTGGGTGCAGACCCGCTTTGTTTTACTATACTTTAAAAAGAGAAGGAGAATGATATGGCAAAGAAATGGGTGTATCTGTTCAACGAAGGAGCAGCGGATATGCGTGAGCTTCTTGGGGGAAAAGGCGCAAACCTGGCCGAGATGACCAATCTGGGACTGCCGGTGCCCCAGGGTTTTACCATTACCACGGAGGCCTGCACGCAGTATTATGAAGACGGACGCCAGATCAATGACGAGATCATGGCGCAGGTAAATGAGTATGTAGAGAAGCTTCAGGAGATCACCGGAAAGAGATTCGGCGATAAGGAGAATCCCCTTCTGGTATCCGTACGTTCCGGCGCCAGGGCTTCGATGCCGGGCATGATGGATACGATACTGAACCTCGGCCTGAACGAGGATGTGGTGGCCGTGCTTGCGGAAAAATCACAGAATCCCCGCTGGGCCTGGGACTGCTATCGCCGTTTCATCCAGATGTATTCGGACGTGGTCATGGAAGTGGGCAAGAAATATTTCGAGCAGCTCATCGACAAGATGAAGAGCCGCAAGGGCGTCAAGCAGGACGTGGAGCTGGATGCCGATGATCTTAAGGAACTGGCGAACCAGTTCAAGGCAGAATATAAGAACAAACTCGGTGAGGATTTCCCCACCGATCCCCAGGTACAGCTGGTAGGCGCCATCAAGGCAGTATTCCGCAGCTGGGACAATCCCCGTGCAAACGTATACAGAAGAGGCAACGATATCCCTTATTCCTGGGGAACCGCCGTTAACGTTCAGTCCATGGCCTTCGGTAACATGGGTGACGACTGCGGTACCGGCGTTGCCTTCACGCGTAACCCTGCCAACGGCGAGAAGGGCCTCTTCGGTGAGTTCCTTACCAACGCCCAGGGTGAAGACGTGGTGGCAGGCGTGCGTA
>JAEEGL015661443.1_pt1 | contig 22513 bp, 17 predicted proteins | sample 9134231 | NCBI WGS metagenome assembly JAEEGL01 (sample SAMN16246548, study PRJNA631951) | gut metagenome | biome: gut microbiome; feature: rumen; material: fiber-attached | host: Bos | place: Iran: Karaj | collected 2018-10
ATTGCAGTTAATAAAATTATCTTAAATACTAATAATATTAGTTTAAAAATAGGTGATACTGATCAAATTGTTTCTAAAATAGAACCTGAAATTGCAACAGAAAGGGATCTTATTTGGACAAGCAGTGATAATTCTATTGTTACAGTTGATAATAATGGTAATATTAAAGGTTTAAAACCAGGAACAGCAACGATTACAGTTAAAACAAAAAATGGTAAAGTAGTGGCAACATGTACGGTTAATGTAGCTGCTATTAAAGTTAATGAAATAATTTTAAATCCAACTAAAATGACATTAAAAACAGGTGGAAGCAGTCAAATTGTTGTTACAATAAAACCAAGTAATGCTACTGATAAGGATATTATTTGGACAACAAGTAATTCTAATATTGCAACAGTTGATAGTAACGGAAAAGTAACTGGAATAAAAGAAGGGAAAGCAACAATAACTGCTAAAACAAAAGATGGTAAAGTAGTGGCAACATGTACTGTAAATATTTCGAATAATTATGTTGCAGCTAAAAAAATAATTTTAAGTATGGAAGATACAACTATAAATAAAGGTACTTTTGAACAAGTATATGCAACTATTAAACCAGAAAATGCAACCGAAAGAAACATAATTTGGTCAAGTAGTGATGAATCTATCGCAACAGTTGACAGTAATGGAAAAGTAACAGGTATAAATAATGGAAAAGTTGTAATTACTGCCAAGACAGAAGATGGAAAAGTGGTATCAAAAATTACTGTAACAGTAAAAAAACCAACTTATGATGGTGATGTAGAAACTTATGATGAAGATAAAAATGCAATAACTTGGAACGGCTCTAATGACTTAAAAATATTTTCAGAATCTGTTTATAATGTTGATGGAGTTTTAGCACCAGAGAGTGAAAATACATATCAATTTGTAGTAAAAAATAAAACAAAGTATAAAATTAAATATAGTATTAAATTTGTAGAAACAAATAACAATAATATTAATATGCAATATAAACTTAGGAAGAATGATTCATATATAATTAGTAATTATTCTAAACCTGATATGTTAGAAGTTGATGATTTTGTTTTGAAATCTGGAGAAAGTGATACCTATTATTTGGATTGGAAATGGATAAGTAGTGATAATGATACGCAAATAGGTTCTCAACCAGATGCAATGTATAAGTTAGTAATAGAAGTAAAGGCTGAAAGTATAAATGGCTAAAATATTTAATAAGTTTTTTAACATATTATTGATATTAATAATTATTGTATTGGTTATTTTCCTTGTTTTAAAAAGTTTAAATATAGTTTATATTTTTAATGTTGAAACTGGATCCATGGAAGATAAAATACATGCAGGTGATTATGTTTTGTTATATAAAACAAATAATTATTCTGTTGGTGATATTATTACATATCAAGTTGATAATTATTTTGTAACCCATCGAGTAGTAAAGATAGAAAATAATAAGATACAAACTAGAGGAGATGCTAATAATACCAATGATGAGGAAATAAATATTAATCAAATAAAGGGTAAAATAATTTACTATGGAGGATTATTAAATATCATAATAAAATTTAAATTTACAATAGCTGCATTTTTTATTGGTTTATATTTGTTAAACTCTTACTATTTTAATAATAAGAATAAAAATAAAAGTGAAGAAAAAGACGAAAATCAGGTAAAAGAAAAATAAAAAAATATAGAAGGAGGAAATGATATGAAAAATATGAAAACTAGAAAAACTAGAAAAACTAAAAAAAATATAATAATATTAATATTTTTATTATCAGTTATTGTCATACCTTCTTCTTTAGGTATATTTAAGAATAGTGCAAGTATAACTTCTCCCATAACTGCTTCAAGTTGGAATGTTTCAGTTAATTCTAGTTCTAATAGTTCAATGCAGTTAGTACCTAATTCGGGAACTGCAAGTTATGATATTGTTGTGACAAGTTCTTCAGAAGTTGATACAGACTATTCAATTATAGTTAGTAATATACCAAGTGGTGTTCAAGTGAAATTAGATAATAATGAATATGAACCATATAGTAGTACGGTTACTTTTTCTAATGTAGGAACTATTTTATATGGTGATCAATATAATTATAAAACTCACATATTAACTTTTAAAGCTAACACTGGAGCAACACTTGTTAATAATCAACAAGTAAGTGTTGATGTTGAATTTAAACAAAGTTTATAAAATGTAACTAATATAGAAAAGAGGTGATTATATGAAAAATGCTCAATTAAAATTGTTAATTACTTTTTTAATTGTTTTTTCATGTGCACTTCTATTTAATATAAATAGTTCAAAAGCTATTTATAAAGAAGTAAAAGGAACTACGATTAGTATGTCGGTTATTGATCCTTCTTCAAGTCATACAGTTACATTGCAATTAAATGATGGAACTGGAAATTATACAACAGTAACTAAATCACATAATGATCAAATGGGGAATGACCTTTATACTCCAACTAGAACAAATTATAATTTTATGGGTTGGTATGATACTAATGATCGAAGAATATATTCTGATGAACAAATTACAAGTGATGTTGTATTCCATGCTGTATGGTCTAAAATTGTATGTAAAAAAGTTGCCAACAGTAGTAATCTAAATACAGAAACATGTGTTGGTAGTAATGGATGTCGAACTTCAAATGTTGGATATGGTGCCAATGACACTATAACTTATGGTACTATTTTTGGAGATGGAAGTCCGATTGCAGGTGATGCATATGACTGTGATGTATATTATAATTCTAATTCCGATACTTTTGATGATACAGATGGTTATGGAAAACATATTGAAAGATTTTACTTTGTACGCGAAAAAGAAAATAATGGTAGTGAAAATACAGCTGTTTTAATATATTATACAAGTTTTGATAATAATGGTAGAGTTGATACTCAACATACAAGCAAAGATAATATTGGATCAACTCATTATGATAGTGCTTTAACATGGCTTCCTACTGCAACTACATGGACAAATCCAGGACTTGTAGACTTTGATTCTCAGGGGAAAATATCGAGATTTTTATCAGTTGATGATTTAGAAAGCGTTTGTGGCCCTTTAAGTAATACTGGTACTGCTGATACTAATTATTTTATTAACTGTTTAGGTGGAAATAAGCAAAATTGGTTCTTGTTTGAAAATTCAAGATTTCAGTCAAGTAATCTTGGTCGTGCTGGTATTTGGCTTGAGACAGATGGTGTAAAATATTATCGTATTCATACAGGAACAATTGTAGTTGCTAATTTTGCTAATGGTAATGACAGCGATAACACTGCTCGTCCAGTTATAGAAATACCAATGAGTGCTTTGGATGGATTTGTAAATGCTAATAGATATTTAATATCTTTTGAAACACATGAAGGAACAGCAGTTTCTTCATTTAGAAGATATGAAGGAGAGATGATTGGTACAATCCCTCAAACTGAAAGAGAACATTACACTTTTGATGGTTGGTATGCAACATATTCAAATGGAGTATATTCAGATCCAGTAAATTCATTTGCTGTTGTTCATGGCAATATGACACTTCATGCTAAATGGGAACCTATTCCAACTTGTGCTGTAACACTTGATTTAAATGGTGGAACTGGTATTTCAACATCTGATATTGTTGATATTGGTGAGATTTATACACCACCTACTCCAACAAAAGTAAATAGCACTTTTGCAGGATGGTACACAGATCCTATTACTTCAATTCCTTATGATGATACTGTACCTATTTCGACTTCTACATTAACTTTATATGCTAAGTGGACTACTGCAAATTATGTTGCTTCGGTAGAAAATGTTGGTCAATATGAAACACTTGTTGAAGCATTTGAAAATGTTCCATCAACAGGTGTCAAAACTAAAGTAACTTTATTACAAGATGTAACATTTACTGTTGCAGGTGATTGTGTAAGTGTAGAAGACGATCAATATATTGATTTTGATTTAAATGGTCATAGTGTTAGTGGTGGTAGTGCAGCAATTTTATTTACAGTTAAAAATGGTGGTATATTAGAAGTCGGAAGTACTAACGGTTCTGGATCTATCAATAACACTGGAAATAAGATGGCCATAATAATTAATGGTAGTGGCAATAATAATGAAGGAACTTTATATATAAAAGATGGAATATCTATAAATTCTACAGGAAGTGTTCCAGCAATAGGTAATAGAGGAAATGTCTATATGACAGGAGGTACTATTACATGTTCATCAGAGCAAGCAGCAGTAAATACTGGTACTGCACTTGAGCAAACAATTAGTACAGCAGAATTTATAATGTCAGGTGGTAGAATTACTACTTCTAATGCAAAAAAGAACCAAGCAATATATAATAATGGTGGTTCAAGAGTTGAAATAAGTGGAGATGCTTATTTATATAGCCAATCTAGTGATAGTAATAACTTAAGAGCTACTGTTCATAACGTTAAAGGTACATTACTTATAACAGGAGGAACTATTGTTTCTAAATATTATGCAGCAGTTATTACTGGTACAGGAGATTCTACTAGAACTACAATAGGTTCTGATGATGGAACAATTGATATAACAACACCAGTCTTAAGAGGAAATACTTATGGTTTAGAAGGTACTAATGCATCTATTTATGATGGTATATTTGAATCAGAAACAAATACTAGAGCAATTAATGTTACTAATATAACTAAACCAAATGTAAATTTTCACGATACTACTGTTAGCGTAGGAGAAGATTCATATTATGCTACTTATTTATTTGTACCAAACTTTACTGTTACTTTCTATCCAGAAAATGGTGAAGATCCAATTACAAAAACTATAACAAATGGTTCAGCGATTAGTAATGATATGCCAAGTGATCCAATAAAGGCAAACTATTACTTTGATGGATGGTATGATAATAATTTATTAATTACTTTTGCTACAATTCCAAGTAGTAATATCAATGCTCATGCTAGATGGGTAAGAAGTATTACTTATGCTACAATAAGCAATACATTAAGCGTTGAGAAAAATTCTAGTGAAACTATTGCAATAACTGGTAATGATATTGAATCTAGGTCATTTGTATCAAGCGATACAAGTGTTGCAACAGTTGATGCTGACGGAGTTGTAACTGGTGTAAATGTAGGTTCTACTACAATTACAATAACAGGTTCAAATTCTGGAAATCAAATTACTGTAACAGTTACAGTTACACCAGAGATGCATACTGTTAAATTCTACAAGTATGAAGGTCAATTACCAATAGCTGAAGAAAGCGTAGCAGAAGGTGGAAGTCTTGGTGCTAATATGCCAGGAAATCCAACTGAAACAAATTATGTATTTGATGGTTGGGTATTTACATCAGGTAATACTTTAACTCAATTTACTTCAGCAACACAAATTTTAGGTGACATAGATGTATATGCAACATGGAAAGAAAAAGTATCTTATGCAACAGTAACGTATAGTCCAAATCCATTTACAATTTCTGTTGGAAGTACAGGACAAATTACAATAAGCGCTACTGATCAAGATGGAATAGTTGAAACTCATTCATTTTCATCTGATACTCCATCTGTTGCAACAGTTGATAGTAATGGTCAAGTAACAGGAGTAAGCGTTGGAACGGCAATAATTTCAATTACTGGAAGTGACCAAAATAATCCACGAACAGTTTCAGTTACTGTCAGTGATTCATCTCATCAAGTACATTTCTATGATGATGATGAACAAACAGAATTATATTCAGCCTTGAATGTAGCTAATGGTGGAACTGTTGGAGCAAATATGCCAAATAATCCTACAAAATCTGGTTATATCTTTGATGGATGGGTATTTAATAATGGTAATATTTTAACACCATTTACTTCGGCAACTGAGATATATGATAGTATTGATGCAATTGCGGTATGGAAAGAACCAATTAATACTGCCACAATTGCATCAAGTATGAATGTTAGAATTGGAAACTCTAAACAAGTTACCTTGACTCCATCAGGAAGTAGAGCAGTTGAAAACTTTACTATTACTTCTAGTGATACTAACATTCTTGATGTAAATAATAATACTATTACTGGTGTAGATATTGGTTCTGTTACTTTAACAATAACTGGTAGTCTATCACACCTTACAAGAACAATAACTGTAAATGTAACAAATAGTTATGAAGTGGTTTTCAAAGATGATGAAGATAATGTTCTTAAAACTATCTACGTTGTAAATGGAGATTCAATAGATGATACATCTGGTGCTACGTTACCAGCAAATCCAACAAAATTAGGATTTACATTTGATGATTGGTACTTATATGACGGAATTAGTGTAACAGCTAATAGATTAAATACTAGTTCGATAGTTTCAGATGATTTAATATATAAACCTAGATGGGCAGGAGCAGATGATGTTGCTGCAATTGGAACAACATATTATGAAACTTATAAAGCAGCTATTGATGCTGTTCCTAAAACTGGCGTAGAGACTGAAGTAAGGTTATTAAAAGATGTTTCTGCTACAGGATTCTCAAATAATAGAGGAAGAATACTTAATAGTCAAAATATAGTATTAAATGGTAATAATCATACTTTGACATGTAGTGGTAATAATGCTATTTGGAATGAAGGAATTTTAACGATTAAAAATATTACCGTAACTTGTGGAGAGAGTAAAAATGCTCCAATAGATAATGAAAATGAATTAACTATTATTGATTCAACAGTAACGATGACTTTAAGTGGTACTAATGGAAGAGCAGCAATATATAATGGTGATTCTACTGCCCAACCAACAACTCATGGTTCAGTAACTATAAAAGGTAATTCTATTATATCGACAGAAGCTAAGGATCGTTCAGCAGTACAAAATGCAAAAGCAGGTACATCAATTGATATTCAAGGAGGATCAATTTCACAATTAGCAAGCGATTCTACTAAGTATGCTGTTGAAGTTATTTCAGATTCTAGTGGAACTATTTCTGGAGGAACAATAACTTCAGCAAATACTTATGCTGTATCAAATGCTGGTGGTACTTTAGCAATCACTGGTGGAAGTATAACAGCTCAAAATGGTACAGGTATTTATAATACTGGTACTTTAACTATTGGTACATCAAATAATACTTATGATGTAACAACTCCAGTTATTCAAGGAGAGTTATATGGTATTAATTCAACTTCAAATTATTCTATCTATGATGGAATTATTAAAGGTAAGAGTAATAATAAAGCAGTTAATGATTTTGCTAAAATAACAGGAATAGAAGCAGGTTATGAAAAAGTTACTGGTACTGATGGTGGATATTACACTTTATATTATCAACAAACTCCTAAATATCGTATTAACTTTCAAGGAAATGGTGGAACTGTTTCCGATCAGTATATAGATTATAATATTAATCAACAAATAACTGCTAATGATTTAGCAACGGCAACTAGAGGCGTGTACACTTTTGCTGGTTGGTATACTGATCCTAGTCGTAACACACCTTTCGTCGCATTTACTCCAACGCAAGGTGGTGAAGTAACTTATTATGCAGATTGGACTTATATATCATCTACAACACCTGTAAGTCACGTAGTAACTAGTGATGCAATGACAAATTACTTTTCTAATGTTAATACATGGGCTAGTGCTGATTCACAAATTGAGGTTAACCAAAATCAATCACTTAGTGATGATGATCACAGTACTTATTTAAGTACAATGCTAACAAATTTCAATAACTATAGTTGTTCAGAATGTGAAATTGCTACTACTCGTGAAAAAATGAATACTTGTAATTCACCAGGAACTGGAACATATTGTGATCAACCTAAGGGTTATGATACGGGTATTGAAGATAATTTGGATGTATATTTATATGTTAATAATGCCAAATCTGGTTCAAAACTTAATGGCTCTAATCCAGGTAATTATATTAAGTCAGATAATGGAGTAATATATAATATGATTCCAGGATTAACATATTATTGGGAATCACAAAATGATAGCAATATATATGGAGTTGTATCTGTAACTAAAAATGGTACTCATTATAGAAGAACACTTAAGACTTCTATCAGAAATCTTCGTGATTTAGGAGGTATGTCAGTTAGTTATACAGAAAATGGAATAACAACTAATGGAACAATTAAATATGGAAAATTATATCGTGGTGCTCAAAATTCTTATGGTTCAACTGGTGTTACTGAATTACAAAAATTAGGAATTACAAGAGAAGTGGATCTAAGATCAACTGGTGATGGTAACACTAGTCAAACTAAGTTTAGTCCAGCTAATTACGATGTATCAAATTCCGATAGTCTTTATACACGTTTTTATAATAAGAATACTTATACCACTGATGGATATAAAGATGTTAAAATAACAAACTACATTATTAATCCAACGGCAAATACTTATTTCCAAGAAGCACATGAAGAAAACTTTAAAGATCTTAAACAAGCAATGAAAGCAATAATGAGACAAATTGTAAATCATGAAGTTGTTTTCTTCCATTGTACTATTGGTACTGATAGAACAGGAACAATTGCTTATTTCTTGGAAGGACTTTTAGGAGCTTCTAATGAAGATCGTTTACGTGATTATGAATTAACTTACTTCTTTGGATTAACTAATCGTTCACGCTTCCATAATAATTTAAGTGGATCAAGTATTAATCCAAGATTTTATGCAATGTATAAGTCTTATCCAAATGTTTCTGATATAGAAGATTTCTATTTGAATAATTTCCCTGAAAGTGATGATGAAAGTTTATTATCAGCATTTAGAAGTGAAATGATAGAATAAAAAAGAACTGTACACAACAAAAACAGTTCTTTTTTTCGTAATAAAAACCCCCACTAAATGGGGGATATTTTTTATTTTTGTTTAATTAATTTATTCTCATTATTACTATCATCTATAATAATTAGAGTATCATTTTCAAAGTGATATTCATAAATTCTAGATTTAGTTGCTCCACTATAAAGAATAGTTATTTTTTCTCCATCATATTCATATGTACAATCAAGTCTTGCAACTTTCATTTCATAAGAACAAGTTTTATCTCTATTAAGATAAAAAAAGTATTCATTTTCTTCATCAACAGATTTCCATTTACCTACAATACTTTTTTTTATTCCAGATCTTATTATTGAAATAAATAGCAACAATAGTATTACAGGTAATATTCTTAACATAATTTTTTTCATGCTTTCACCTAAGTTCATTATATCTGAAAAGAAAAATAATAACAATTATTTAATAGTCTATTTTTAAATTTATTTTGTTGGAGTGGTCATATAAAAGAATAATTAACATAATATTAATAGGTGATATATTTGAAAGATAATAAATTATTTGAACTTAATATTCAAACTATTATTAATAATAATTTATATAAAAAGCACATAATAGATGAAAAGACTTTTTCTAATATTCATGAATTATTATTGAATAAAATAAAGAGGTATAAATGAATTTTAATGATATATCAAAATTAATTATGAATGGTGAAAAAATATATAATATTCCTCTTAGAGTGTGCTTTTATGCAAGAGTATCAACAGATAGTGAAGTACAAATAAATTCTCTTGAAAATCAACTTAATTATTACGAAGAATATATTAAATCTAAACCCAAATGGACATATATTGATGGTTACATTGATGAAGGAATATCAGGTGTTAGAGTTGAAAAAAGAACAGCTTTTAAAAAAATGATTGAAGACGCTAAAAATAATAAATTTGATTTAATTATTACTAAAGAAGTCTCAAGATTTGCAAGAGATCTTGAAGATAGTATTCACTATATTAGATTATTAAAAGAAGTAAATGTAGGATTATATTTTGAAAATCAGAATTTAAATACTTTTGATTTAAATTCAGAACTTATTTTAAATATAATGTTTAATTTAGCTCAAGAAGAATCAAAAAAATTATCGGTTCGTATTAAGTTTGGACATAGACAGGCTATAAAAAAAGGACATGTCTTGGGTTCTTCAAATATAATAGGATATAGAAAAGATAATTGTAAATTAGTTATAGTAGAAGAAGAAGCAGAATTAATAAAAAAAATATTTGAGCTTTATTCTACTGGAGAGTATGGTCTTTATAAATTATCTAAAAAATTAAAAGAAATAGGGTATATAAATAAAAATGGTAATTTATATGACAAAGATACTTTAAAAAGAATTATAAGTAATCCTAAATATAAAGGATTTTATAGAGGTAAAACAAGTGAAGTAATTGATTATAGAACTAAAAAAAGGATTAAAATAGATGAAAACAATCAAGTATTGTATAAATGTAGTAATACAATTATTCCACCTATTGTAAAAGAGGATTTATGGGATAGTGCCAACCAAATATTAAAAGCAAGAATAAAAAAATATAAGCATACTATGTTTAGTGGAGGATTAAAATATCCACTATCTTCAAAAATATATTGTGGTGAGCATCATACATGTTTTCAAAGATCAAAAAATAGAAAAAATGCTATATGGTGCTGCAGTTTATATTTACAGCATAGTTTATCAGCATGTTCATCACCTATTATTTTAGAAAAAGACCTTTATAATATATTTTCACATATTATTAATAGTTTATTACAAGAAAAAGAAATGATATTAGAAAAAACATTGAAATTATATGCCAATACAATAGAATCAAATGAATATAATTTGGAACTTAATAAAATTAAAGAAAAAATAAATATAATAGAAGATAAAAAAAGAATGATTATAGAACTTATATATAATGGTTCAATAAAAAAAGAAGATGTAAAAAAACAGTTTGAATATTATGAAAAAGAAATAAATATTTTAAATAATAAATATGATAAAGTATTAGATCAAATAAAAGTTTTAAATCAAAATAAAAAAAGTGAAAAAACTATTTACAAGGGAATTAAAGATGAATTAGATGGTGGTTTATTAGAAGATTTTATTAGATTGTTTGTTGATAAAATAATAGTATATAAAATAGAAGAAGATAGAAATAATATTAGATTAGATATTAATCTAAACATATTTAATAAATATGATAATCATTTTTTTATAAATAAAAAAGTATCTAGTATAGAAAAAAGAAAAGGAAATAGAAAATTAAACAAGTTTACTTACAATGTTTTTTTTAATCATTTAAATGGTTACTGGTAAAGTTAACAATACTATATGAAAATGATGTAAAATAAAATGGTATGTAAATAGATATTTAGATAAGATAAGATTTTCCAAAAGGAAGAATATAATATTATGCTAGACTATATAAAATTATTAAGAATAAATCATTATTTAACATATTTATTTTAGGATTTTGTTTAATTATGATGTATTGTAACATAACAGAATTTATTAAAATATTTAAATTTGCAATAAAATACTAATATTAATTGTTTATTTTAAAAATAATAAGACATAAAATGGTTGCTACATTTAAAATAATAACTACTTCTGCAGCTGTAGAAGAAAAAGTAATAGATTTGTTTAAAGATACTTTTTATGATTCAGGAAGTGTAAGAGTTAATGGTACTAGAATAGGGTGTTGGAAAGCATCAGGACATGGACAACAAACTTTTTTACAAGTACTTGAAAATTCATGTAATCCAGGATTTGTAAGAATGGGATTTCTATTAGGAAAAGAAAAATTATTCTCATATATAGATAAATTTGGTTTTGGTAAAAAAACAGGGATTGATCTAAATGGTGAAAGTGAAGGAATAATTTTTCCACTTGATAAAGTTCATGATTTGGAACTTGCTACAACAGCATTTGGTCAGGGAGTAAGTGTTACACCAATTCAGCAAGTAACAGCAGTAAGTGCAGTTGTTAATGGTGGAAATCTATATAAACCATACATTGTTAAAAGTATAGGAGAACCATCTACTAATAGTATTATTAAATCGTTTACAAAAAAGTTTATTAGAAAAACAATTAGTAAAGAAACAAGTGACATAATGAAATATGCTTTAGAAAGTGTAGTCGCAAGAGGTGGAGGAAAGTATGCCTATATTGAAGATTATAGAATAGGCGGAAAAACGGGTACAGCTCAAAAAGTAAAAGATGGAAAATATCTAGTTAATAATTATATTATGAGTTTTATGGCAGTGGTACCTGCAAATGATCCTAAAGCAGTATTATATTTAGCAATTGATAATCCTAAAAATACAGCGCTTTTATCTAGTTATACAACTGCACCAATTGCAAGAAAAATATTATTAGATATCATTGATGCATTAAAAATAAAAAAGCAAAATGGAGGAATAGAAAAAGTAAAACAATGGGATGATATTCAATATGTGAGAGTACCAAATCTAATTGGAAAAACAATTAGTGAAGCAATAAAAGAATGTTATCCTGTTGAAATAGATGTTTCAGGTAATGGAAAATATGTTAAAGAACAATCACCAAATCCAGGAGAAAAAGTCGATATAAAAAGTAAAATAAGAATATTATTAAGTGAATAAAAAAAGAAATCTAAGTATAGATTTCTAATTTTTTTTCTATTAAATATGAAGTGAAAAAATATGAACAAACTGAAATAGTTAAGTATAGCAAATCAGATACATATATATTACAATTTGATGATGACCAAATAAGACTTAGTACAAAGATAATTGTATATAATGAAATAACTGCAATAATTATACCAATAAATTTACTACTTTTAGAATTTGGATTTAAAACTTTAGCTATTACAAAACATAAAATAGCAAGAGACATAAAAGTAATAGATAATAAAAATAAATTAAATGAACCTTCAATGAAAGTGATTATTTCAAAGTTCTTAATCAAATTATCAAGTGATTTAATTATACCTTGAAATCCACTGCTTTTAAAAACGATAACTAATATTCCTAGATAAAATATTATAAAATAAATTGTATTTAGTATTATCGCAAGGATATATTTAGCTAATAGAATTTTTTTAGGAGGGAGTGGAATCATACTTTCAAGAAGAAAAGTTTTTTTATCAAAAGAATCTATTACTGTTTTAGTTCCTTTAAAAAATGTTCCAAAAAGTGCTACTGAAATAGTAATAAAAAATCCTAATAAGATTAAATCTTGAAAATAATTATTATCTTTATCTTCTAAAGGCATAATCACAGTTAATAAATATATTACTGCAGCTAATATTAACCATTTATATCTGGATTTAAAAGTATCTTTTAATTCCCATTTTATATAATTAAACATTAGTAAACACCTCCAAATATTCTTTCTCTAAATTTGTATTTTTATTAATATTAAATTCCTTAATTATTTCTCCTTCATGTATAAATATAGCTTTATCCAGTATTTCTTCTGTATCTTTTATAAGATGAGTTGTAATAATTATTACATTATCTTTATTTGCCTCATTTTTAATTGCTGTAAGCATTTCATGTTTAACAAGAGGATCTAGAGAGCCTAAAGGTTCATCTAAAAGATAAATTGGGACATTTCTTGATAAGGTAAGCATAAGAATTACTTTTTCTTTTGTTCCTTTAGAAAGACTTTTTATTTCTTCTTCTTTATGTAATTTTAATTTTTTACATAATTCATCTGCTTTATTTAAATTAAAATCTTCAAACATATCTTGATAATAATTAATTGAATCTTCAATTGTCATACTATCATACAGAAATTCTCTATCAGGCATAAAAGAAATATATTTTCTTGTTTCATAACTTGCTGGGATTCCAAATACTTTAACTGAACCATTTTGTTCTCTAATTATTCTCATAATAGTTTTAATAAGTGTTGTTTTTCCACTTCCATTAGGTCCCAATAAACCAATAATTGAACCTGTATCAATAGATAAACTAACATTTCTTAATGCAATTTTTTTACCATATTTTTTTGTAACATTAGAAAGTTCTATAACATTTTTCATATCAAACCTCACTACTAAATATGTAATAATTATAACATAAACTATAAATAAATAATTAATTGTTGACTTTATTTTTATATAAGTTGTATATTTATATTGGTATTTAATAAGATAATATAAGTAATATATGATTTTATATATCATATAGATTAATGATAGTAAATAGTTGTAAAGTTTACTGACTTAATAAATAATATATGATATTATTAATAAATTGAGGTGAAAAACATGGGAATACTATTATTAACTAAAACTATTTTTTCGATGATGATTGGTTTTCTTTCTGCAATTGTTTTAGGACTTATTTTAATTCCAATTTTAAGAAAGAAAAAGATTGGTCAAAGAATTAGTATTTTCGTTGGAAATAGTCATAAAAAGAAAGAAGGAACACCTACGATGGGTGGTTTAATCTTTGTTATTCCAACGGTAATTGCAACGATAATGTTAACTTTAACAAAGAAATTAACGTTTACCCCAAACTTACTAATAATTCTTTTTGTCTTTATTGGTTATGCTTTTATTGGATTTTTAGATGACTTTTTAAGTATTAAGAAAAAAAATAATGAGGGACTGACAACATATCAAAAGTTGTTCTTACAACTTGTTATATCTCTAGGATTTTTCTATTTATATATGCAAAATGGAGGAGAAACATCTCTTGTTTCTACGACATTAGGTATTAATATTGAAATGGGATGGTTTTATGGAGTTTTCTTATTATTTATATTGATAGGCGCAAGTAATGCTGTCAATTTAACTGATGGCTTGGATGGTTTAGCTGGAGGTCTTTCAGCAATTTCGTTTATTGCATTTGGATTAATTTCAATAGCAGTTGGTTTTGAAGAAATAGGACTATTTACATTTATTCTTGTTGGTAGTTTAATGGGATTCTTAATATTCAATACTCATCCAGCAAAAATATTTATGGGAGATACAGGATCTCTTGCATTAGGTGCCGTAATGGCAGCTATAGCAATATTAACTCACAGAGAAGTAACATTATTAGTAGTAGCAAGTGTATTCGTTGTTGAAACGTTAAGCGTAATTATTCAAGTAATTTGGATGAGATTATTTCATAAAAAATTATTCTTGATGACACCACTTCATCATCATTTTGAAAAATTAGGATGGTGTGAAACTGATATTGTAAAATTATTCTGGGTAGTTGGATTAATATTAACAATGGCAGGAGTATACTTTGGAGTGTGGCTATAAGAACTTTATGTTCTTTTTTTTTATTTATTTTATAAAATGTAATAGGTGATTATATGAATAAAAAGTATAGTATTAGTTTATTAATAGTATCACTGATATTAATATGTTTTGGCATTATTATGATTTATTCATCATCAAGTGTATGGTCATTTTATAAGTTTAATGATTCTTTTAGATATGTAAAGCATCAAATATTATTTTTTATAATTGGATTAGTATTAATCTATATAGTTCATAAAATAGATTATAAGATGTATTATGATAATGCTTTTCTATTGTTTATAATAAATATTATTTTACTTATATTAGTATTAATACCTGGTATTGGAAGTATTAGAAATGGAAGTAGAAGTTGGTTTGGTATTGGACCTTTTGGAATACAACCAAGTGAATTTTCGAAGATAACAATGGTAATTATAACTAGCAAATATTTATCAAATTCAAATAAGTTTCTCAAAGATTTTAAAAAAGGTGTATTACCACTATTATTAATTTTATTAATAGTATTTGGTCTTATTATGCTTCAACCAGATTTTGGTACTGGAATGATTATTGTAACAACTATTCTTGCAATGATGTTTATAGCAGGTGTTAGTATTAAATTTTTTATTATTTTAGGAGGAATAGGAATTTTTGGAATTATTGGTTTAATTATAATTGCACCATATAGAATGAATCGAATAACTTCATTTTTAAATCCATGGAATGATCCATTAGGTACAGGTTTTCAGATAATTCAATCTTTATATGCAATAGGACCAGGTGAATTTATTATTTAGAGATAAAATTCTCCTTTTTTGATATGTCATTCTCATATTTTGAGATAGATTTCTAATACCATTTTTTGTTATTTTGGAATAGGTCTATTTTTTAAAGTGAGGTGATTATATGCTAGATGATTATATAAATATATATAGTGAAAAAAATATTAAACAATCTAATATCAGTTTTATTTTTTTCTCAAATGTTGACATTATTCCAGATGAATTAAAAAAGAAAGATAAAATAATTAATAGAAAATAAATTGTTAGATAATAACAATTTTTTGTTTACTAAAAGTATACTAATAAATTAAATCATTCTATTTGTAGTATAGTTATTTTGTTTGAAGTTGAGTGTGATTATATGGATAATAGAACTAATCTAGTTAAAATTGGTAAACATATTTCGGAATTAAGAAAACAAAATGGATATACTCAAAAGAAATTGGGAGAGTTATTAGACGTTAGTGATAAAACAATTTCTAAATGGGAACAAGGTACTATAGCACCAGACATTACAATTTTACATTCAGTATCTAAAGTACTTGGAGTAAGTGTTGATGAGATACTTCTTGGTGAGCCAATTAATAATAATGATTTTAGAAATGTCTCTAATGATCTTTCAATATATACTCTTCAAACAAGAAAGAAAGTATTTCGAGATATAATAATATGGTTTTTCTTCTTTTCAATTATTCTTTTATTATTATTCACTGTTAAAAATATTGATAAATGGCAATCTAGAAGTATTTCAATTGATAGTGACTTTTCATTAGAAGGAGATATATTTGAAAGTGATGATAAAAATTTGATATTTATTTCTAAAATATCTACTAATGGTAAATTAGAAATAAATAATGTCGAAAAAATAACAATAGATATAATAATCGATAAACAATTATTAATGAGTGATAGTATTAATAACGATTCATTGTATTCAATAGAAGACAAAATAGATATGTATAAATTATCATATTATTATTACAAAAAGATAAAAGATGAAGTCATAATAAGATTTAATTTGTATTATAAAAATGGTACATATCAAAGTATTGATTATTCTATCTAAATTCCACATAATTGAGAATTATTTAATTCTCTTTTTTTTATTCTATTTAGCTATGACATATATGATACTTTCAACTTGAAAGGAGGATAATATGAAGAAGTATGGTATATTCATAATAACGTTATTGTTGTTATTTGCTTTTCCAACTATTGCAAAAGCAGAAACTGTTGTTAAAGTCGATGATGAATATGTTGATCCTTATGAAGGAATGGAACTTTTATCAGAAAATACGAAATATTATAAAGTAGTAAATTATTACGGTACTTTTGGAAGAGAATTAGATAATAATTCAAAATTAATTAAAACTGAGACTACTGAAATAACAGAAGACGAATATAACAGTGCAAAAGTCGATAATAATATTGTTACAAAAGGACCAGTTACAGTTGAAACAAATTATAAAAGAGTAACAAGTTCAATTGGAAAAGTTGGATCAAATTATAGGTATATGAATTCTATGAGTTGGAAAAAAATGCCTGCAGTAAGAAGTAATGATATTATTGGTATTGGATTCTTATCTTCTGTTGAACCAGCATCTACACCAAGCTTTAATATTAGTTATACTTACACTGGTGGTGGAAGTGGGACTTTTACAGTTAAGGCATTCCAAACTTTCAATCGTGGAGCTAGCTGTACATTCTCAATGCCAACAGGAACAAATGTTAATTCAATTAATATGCAATTCTGGGTTGATGTAAAAAAGAAGAATACAGGAGCAACAATATCATATCAAGCTGCTTATGCTGATTATGCCCATGCAACTACTACGACATCATTAATATATGCGTTAAGACATGAAGTAATACAATCATCTGGAATAGTACATGATAGCAGTGTAGTTGGAAACTATGATACAATGGCTACAGCAGGAGCTACTTGGTATGGAACATGGTAAAAAAAAGAGTGTAATTTTGCACTCTTTTTTTATGTATATTTTTTATATTATCTAATAGTGTTATATAGGAGGAAAAACATATATGATTAATTATTATTCTGGTGACGATACTTTAGATAATATTCTATATAAAATAATACTTGATAGTATTAATGAAAGAGATAACAATGAATAAATATAAAGTAGCATTATATATAAGATTATCTAAAGAAGATACAATTAAAAATAATAATGAGAATAGTGAAAGTGTAGAAAATCAAAAGAAAATACTTATTAAATATGTAAATGATTATAATTATGATGATTACACTTACTATATTGATGATGGCTATAGTGGTACTAATTTTGATAGACCAGGTTTTAAAAAAATGATTGAAGATATTGAAGACAAAAAAATAAATATGGTAATAGTAAAAGATTTATCAAGATTTGGAAGAGACTACATATATACAGGATATTATTTAGATGTTTACTTTAAAAAGAACAATATAAGATTTATTTCATTACTAGATAATATTGATTCAGATAATTTAGATAATAGTTATGATTTTATACCATTTAAATCTATAATAAATGATATGTATTCCAAAGATAATTCAAAAAAGATTAAATCTGCACTTCGTATAAAACAATTATCAGGTAAATGGGTAGGAGCATGTCCTCCTTTTGGATATACCAAAGATATTAATGATAAAAACCATTTAGTAATAAAAGAGAGTGAAGCAAATATTGTAAAAAAAATATATTCACTTTTTTTAAATGGAAATTCAATAAACATGATTTCCACATTTTTATTTAATAATAATATTGCAACTCCAAATATTATAAGAGATATTAATAAAAAATATAAATATTGTAATTACGATTATTGGAGTTCAACCACTATAAAAACAATTTTAACTAATCCTTTATATACAGGAGATATGGTACAAAATAGAAGGAATAAAATAAATTATAAAATAAAAAAAATAAAACAAAATGAAAAAGATAAATGGATTATCGTACCAAATACACATGATGCTATTATTTCAAAAAAAGATTTTTATAAAGTACAAAGTATTCTTAGTGCAAATAGAAAAATAATAATAAAAAATAAAAAATATGATTATTTGTTATGTGGTTTAATAAGATGCTATGACTGTGATAAAAGAATGGTTTTGCAAAAAAATAAAAAATATTTTTACCTAGTATGTAATACTTATAAAAAATATTCAAAATTAAAAATATGCACAGCACATTGTATAAATTATTATTCTTTAGAAAATAAAATTATTGAAAAAGTAAAAAAAATTTTAAATGAATATAATTATTCCACAATAATAGATAAATTAAATAATAATATAAATAAAAACAGAATTAAAAAGATAGAAGAAATTCTTAATAAGCTATATATAGATAAATTAGAAGAAATTATAAGTGAAGATAAATTTAAAGAATTAAATGATAAGTATCAACAAGAACTATCAAATTATAAAAACTATAATACTAATACTTTAAATTATATTATTGAATACTTTAATACTATTACTAAGAAAATAATATTTAGATTAATTAACAAAATATATGTTCATAGTAATAAAACTATAGACGTATATTTTAATTTTAGACTAGATTATATCGCCTCATAATAAATACAGGTGGATTGTTGGGGATGGGATTTTTGAATTCAAGACAAAAGCAATTTTATTTACCTGAACCACAAACAGATTTTATCTTTTCTATTATAAGTGAAGAATTTGGTGTAGTAGGAGTTCTAATTATAGTTTTATTATTTTTATTATTTTTATACTTTGGATTTAAAATTGCTATAAATGCTAAAGATCAATTTTCCAAATATCTATCATTTGGACTGGTATTTCAAATTATAATTCAAGCTATTATGAACTTATTTGTTGTAATTGGATTGATACCTGTAACAGGGGTTACATTACCATTTTTATCATATGGAGGAAGTAGTTTGTTAATAAGTATGATTAGTGTTGGATTATTAATTGTTTTATCAAATAATTAATTGACATATCATACATAAAAAAATATAATTATGTTAGATTAAAATAGAGGTGCATTATGAAGAATATTATGAACCCGAATAAGAAAAATAGAAGAAAACTTAATAAAAAAGCGTTTACGCTTGTTGAAATAATAGCGGTAATAATCATTATTGGAGTTATAACAATAATAGCAGTCCCATCAGTAATAGATTATGTAAATAATTCTAAAAGTACAACTTATGCTTCATATGAACATTCTATGGAAGAAGCAACAAAAAATCTTGTTTTGAGTTGTCTAAGTGGAAACAATGAAAATTGTAATATTCCAACAGAGCAAAATGAAAAATCAACAGTATATTTGTCTTCGTTAGTAGATGAAGGATATATTGATTTAATGAAAAGTCCAGAAGGTGACAATTTCTGTGAAGGTGATATCAGTTACATAGAGATAGAAAAAACAAATAGTAATAAATATGAATATACAGCATGTCTATATTGTGGAGAATATCATACAGATAATCCTGTATGTACAACATATACATTAGATGGAGATGAGCCAGTATGTGGAGAAATAAAAGGAGCATCAACAAGATGGACAAATAATAGAAGAACAATATCAGTAAAATGTAGTGATGTAACAAGTGGATGTGCAAGAAGTAGTTTCTCAAAGACATTTGAAAAGACAACAAAAGAAGGAGAAATAACTATAGTAGATAGAAGTGGAAATACAAAAGTATGTAAGGTAAATGCATATGTAGATAAAACAAATCCAACATGTCAGATAGACGTAACAGGAGATTTCATCGAAGGAACTGGATGGTATTCATTAAGTGCAACAGCAGAATTAAAGAATATGAAAGATCAAGAAAGTGGACTACTAACATATGGAATGGGAAAAACAATAGAAAATAGAACTTACAACAAAAATACAAATATGACAGTAGGAAATGGAATAACAACAGTAGTAGGATATGTAAAAGATACAGCAGGTAATGAAGGAATCTGCGCAAAAGATGTAAGAGTAGGAACAGAAATACCTAAGTTTAATTTGTATTATGGATATCAAATATACCCAAATGTAACAGGAGATTCCAATATATATGAATTAAATGGATTTGCAGTAAATGGATCAGAATTAACAACAACAAGTAGTAGTTCAAAAATATCATTTAATAATACAAGTAGATATAGTCCAATAAATAGAGTAATCATATATTTAAATTCGGCAATACAATATACTACAATAGGAACAGCATATGATAGTACAACACAATTGACAACAGCACCAATGACAGCAGGGACAAAACAAATAATATTTGAAATAGGTGGAAAAAATGTAGATAATCTAGTAATACAATTAGGAACAATAGATGGAGCAAAATATAATATTAATAGAATAGAAGCATTAACAACAAGTGGAAGTATATGGACAAACAAAGATGTATCAGTAATAATTGAACCACAAGATGCAGGAATGCCAACGACAGAAGCATCATTTGATAATGGAAATACATGGAGCGCAACATTTACTAATAAATATACATCAAATACAGAATTAACCGTAAAAACAAGAAATGCATTGAATATGCATTCCAATGGAAAAGTTGTAAAGATAACTGGAATAGATAAAACAAAACCTACAGTAAATATAGTAGCTACTAAAAAGACTGCAGGAACAGAAGTAGCATATGGTATATGGTCAAATGAAGGATTAAACTTCAAATTGACTCAAGGAACAGTAGGAATAAGTGGAGCAAAGATTTATTATTGTAAAGATACAAATAATACTTGTACACCAAATGTCGAAACTACAAATGGAACAACAATATCAACTTTTAACGGAATAACATCAAATTATTATATAAGATATAGAATAGTAGCTAATTCTGGATATCAAAGTGATATTGAATATTATCCAGCAAAGATAGATATAACAAAGCCAGGATGTTCATTTGGAACAATAGGAAAGTTATACATTAATAGAACCTTAAATGTTGATCTTACTTGTACAGATACAGAAAGTAAATTAAAAGATATTAGTTTGGATTCTAGTGCATTTACTTTAAATAATGCAAATATGGAAATTACAAGTGTAACAAGATCGTCAGTAACTAATGGATATAAATACACAATAACATTAAAAGGAAAAAATAATGGAAATACAACAATATCATTAAAAAATAACAAAGTGTTAGATAATGCAGGAAATTCGAGTGAAACACCATCTGCAACAGTTGAAACATTAGGAATATTTAAAATAATACTTGATAATCAAAGTGCAACAACAGCTGGAACAACACAAGTATATGAGAAATTTGATACAGGATGGTATTCAAATAGCACTGCAACAACAGCGATAAGTTCTATTACAAAACCAACTAAAGAAGGAAGTGTATTTGGAGGATACTATACATCAACAAATGGTAGTGGAACACAAATAATAAATGCTAATGGAGATATGATAAGCGGAGCAACTGCTTCATATACAGCAGATGGAACAGCGTATGCAAAATGGTCAGCATGTCCAGCTAATTCGTATTGTACAGGTGGAGTACAAACATCTTGTCCAACAGGCATGACATCAACAGCAGGAAGTTCTTCAAAGTCAGATTGTAAGGTAACATGTGCAGCAGGAAAATATTTGGCAAAGAATGGAACAAGTTGTTCAAATTGTCCAGCAGGAAAGTACTGTGCAGGAGGAACATATGGATTCAGTACAACAGCAGATCAAGGAATAACAGGAAACTGTAATGCAAATACATA